>Ga0255767_1000023_pt1 | contig 144161 bp, 130 predicted proteins | sample 071ome_24_FD_179967 | JGI IMG/M metagenome (GOLD analysis project Ga0255767, IMG submission 179967) | Coastal salt marsh microbial communities from the Groves Creek Marsh, Skidaway Island, Georgia - 071402CT metaG (version 2) | ecosystem: Environmental > Aquatic > Marine > Intertidal zone >...
TTCCCGCTGCCATCTGCACCTGCACATCGACGGCAAGCACATAAATGCCTTGAAAGGCGACCGTATTTATCCGCGCAACCATATCCCCCCTATGGCGGGGCCAGAGGGGCGTTTGGGGACACACCACGTAATTAATTTGACGGCTTTGCTGCGCCCGGCCTAAACAGGGGCATGTCTTCCGAAAAAATTCAGGCGGTCACCACCTTCCACGCGGACGGTTATGACCAATATGGAAAAAGGTTTCTGGAGAGCTTCGACGCTCACTGGCCGGCCGGCGTGATGCTCCATATCTACTGCGAAGACATCGCGCCGGCGGAACAAAGTGCCCGCTTCGTCTATCACGATCTGGCCGACGATGCTGAACTCGCCGCGTTCAAACAACGCCACGCGGCCACCCCAAAACATCGGGGCATATTGGAGGATGGGGATTATGGCTACCGCTGGGACGCGGTGCGCTTCGCCCACAAGGTGTTCGCCCTGACCGGCTGCGCGCTGGGCCCGGCGGGGACCGAGGGCCGGCTGTTCTGGATTGATGCGGATACGGTGACCCATTCGGCGGTGCCGGATTTCCTGTTCGCCGCCATCCTGCCGGATCATGTGTATACGAGTTACCTGGGCCGGCCCCACGCCTATCCCGAATGCGGCTTTGTGGGCTACCGGCTGGATCATCCGGCGCACGCCGAGTTCATGACCTTCTGGCGAGGGCTCTATCTGAACGACAAATTATTTGAGCTGCCGGAATGGCATGATTCATATGTCTATGATCTGGTCCGCCGGACGTTTGAGGAAAAAGGCAAGTTCTCAAGCCTCGATATCGCGGTCACCGCGCCGCCGTCGGATCACCCGTTCGTCAACTCGATCCTGGGTCAGTATATGGACCACCTCAAAGGCAGCGAGCGCAAAGAGGCGGGGGGGTCTTTCGCAGAGGATTATGTGGGGAAAGCGGAGTAGGTCAACGCCGGTCCATATGCCATGGCGTCACAGAGCACCCCCTCATCCCCTGTGTCCGGGGTTGCCCGTCCACAGGGACTTCCCCCGCAAGGGGGGAAGAATTTCTCACCTGGACATCACTAATGATTTTTAGGAATGGGTGAATGCCTGGCCGCCCCGGTCTGCCTTCCCCCCTTGCGGGGGAAGGTGGCCCGGAGGGCCGGATGGGGGGAGGTAAGCGCTACTCCTCAGTTCGATGGAGCTTGCTTTCGATCGCATCCCAGATGTCGGCTTCAAGGCAGGTGCCGTCGAAGTGGTTGATCTCCTGCAGGCAGGTGGGTGAGGTGACATTGATCTCCGTCATGTAATCGCCGATCACGTCGATGCCGACAAAAATCAGCCCCTTTTCCTGCAGCGCGGGCCCGATGGCCTCGCAGATTTCCTGTTCCCTGGTCGTCAACGTGGTTTTCTCCGCGCTCCCGCCCACATGTAGATTGGACCGGCTTTCCCCCGCAGCGGGCACCCGGTTAAGCGCGCCGGCCGGTTTGCCGTCGATCAGGATAATACGCTTATCGCCGTCGCGGACGGCGGGTTCATAGCGCTGGACGATGATGGGCTCCCGGTAGAGCTGGGTGAACAGTTCCAACAGCGAATTGATATTCTCGTCGCCCGGGCCGATATGGAACACGCCGGCGCCGCCATTGCCGAAAAGGGGCTTGATGATCAGGTCTTTGTGTTCCTCGCGGAACGCCATGATCTGCTCCTGGTTCGAGGTGATGATGGTTGGCGGCATCAGCTCCGGGAAATGGGTGACGAACAGTTTCTCTGGCGCGTTGCGGACGCTGACCGGATCATTCACCACCAGGGTTTCCGGGTGTACATGCTCCAGCAAATGGGTGGCCGTGATATAGGCCATGTCGAAGGGCGGGTCCTGGCGCATCAGCACCACGTCGGCCAGGGCCAGATCGATCCATTCCTGTTGGCCGAGGGTAAAATGATCGCCATCGACCCGGCGCACCTGTAGCGGCCGCGCGCCCGCCATAATCCGGCCGTTTGTCAGGGCCAGGTCCTGGGGCAGATAATGATATAGGCTGTGGCCTCGTTTCTGCGCTTCCAGGGCGAGCACAAAGGTGCTGTCGGCGCTGATATCGATCGCGTCGATTGGATCCATTTGAATGGCGACAAGAAGACTCATGATCGGGCCCGCTGAATAATTTTTATGCAGGCCTATTGTCTAAGAAGGGAGGTCTCTACACAACGATGAAAAAACGTGCGGCGTTTTGCCGTGTCAGGTCTTGCCGTCCGGTCTCAGGTTTTCTCTTCGAAAGCCTTTTTCTTCAGGCGCACGTGGCTGACAACCTTTTTCACGTGATCCACCGAATTGGCGTGGGCGACTACCTTGTCCAGTTCCGCCTGATCCTGAGCAATGCCGATCAAATAGATGACACCGTTGACTGTCTCAATGACATAATTGATGGAGAGGATGTCTTCATCAAAGGTCATCTTGGATTTGAGCTGCGCCGTGATCCAGGTGTCTTGGGCATAGGCGCTGGCGGTTCCGTCCTTATCGCTCTGAATTTCGTTGATGACCTCCGTAACGCCGTCCACCTGGTAGGCGAGTTTAACCGCCTGGTCGGAGAGACCGGTATTGGTGGTCGAGCCGGTTAGTAAAACCCGGCCTTCATATACCTCGACGCCGATGGTGGTCGTCAGTTTAAGTCCGGCGTTCAAAAACTTGTCTAAAACCAGCGCCTCCACCCGCAGGTCCTTGGCCCGGCCTTTGACGCCCCGCTCCTGCGCCGCGGCCACACCGACGGTTGCGCCTGCGCCGACGACCGCGCCGCAGCCGCTGAGCCCGCCTGTCATCAGGACAATCAGGACAAGGGGTATAACTTTCCGGTAGGAGGCGAACAGGGCATTCATCTTGGACATCCTAGTAAAATTTGATCGCGCGGAGCGCACCCCGCGTGTGCCGGTTATTCCCCAGTCTCGGTTAAAAAATTGTCAATTTGATGACGCCCGGTGGGCCGGACCGCTAGTCCCAACCCGGCCGCCACGCCTGAATCAAGTGTTCCGGCCAATTCCGCCGGCCCACGACAATAATATCGAACCGTAGGCGGTGCCGGTGATAGCGCCGGTTGTGACTGATAAATGTACCCGCGGCGGACTCGATTCGCCGTCGCTGACGGGGTGTAACGGCGGCTAGGGCCTGGGCCCGGTCGTCCCTGGCCTTGACCTCGACAAAGGCTACGACGGATCCGCGGGCGGCGATCAAATCAATTTCACCGCCGGTGGCCTTATAGCGGCGGGTCAAAATTCGGTAACCCTTTAGTCGCAGATACCAGGCGGCCAAGATTTCGCTGCGCGCCCCCCGTTGATACGCTCGGCGGCGGGATGCCGAGGCGGCGGTCATTTGTTCTTCGCCAATCCCAGGGCGCGGTCATAGAGAATTTTACGGGACTGGCCAGTGCGCGCCGCCGCCTCTCGGGCAGCGTCACGTACACTCATGCTGGTCAAGAGCTCGGCCAGCAAGTTATCTACCGCCTCTTCGGTCCATTCTGCATTTTTCTCCGGCGCGCCGACCACCACCACAATCTCCCCCTTGGGCGCACCCGCGTTTTGGTAGTGCTCCGCCAGGCCGGACAAGTTGTCCCGGCGAAGCTCTTCATGAAGTTTGGTGAGTTCCCTGGCGACCGCGGCGGGCCTATCGCCGAGCACCACAGCCATGTCTGTCAGGCTTGCTGCCAGTCGTTTAGCGCTTTCGTAAAAAATCAGACTGGCCGGCACGCCTGCAATGTTCTCTAGGACTTTTGTGCGTTGACCGTGTTTGGAAGGCAGATAGCCGGCAAAAAGAAACCGGTCGGTCGGTTGGCCGGAGAGGACAAGCCCAGTCAGCGCAGCGTTGGCGCCGGGGATCACGGTCACCGGGATGTCTTCATCGATGCAGGCCTGCACCAGCTTGTAGCCGGGGTCGGAAATGCCCGGCAGGCCGGCGTCCGACACAAGGGCAATTGCCGCGCCACCCTTTAGGCGGGCCGTCAATCCGTCGCGGGCTCTATCCCCGGTATGATCGTCGTAGCGGGTCATCCTGGTGTCTATGGCGTAGCGAGAGAGGATTTTTCCGGTGACCCGCGTATCTTCGCAGGCAATTTCGTCCGCCCCGTTTAACGTGTCGAGGGCGCGGAGCGTGATGTCGCGGAGATTGCCGATGGGCGTGGCAACCACATAGAGCCCCGGTGGCAGGGACAGGTCCCGGTCGATGGGATCGGTCATAATTCCGCCCCCTTCATATGATCGTATATTGCCGTCAATGGGTATACCGTTTTGCCTGCGCCATGTTTACTTGGGCGCGCGGTTTGAATAGGCTGCAGGCGGGTCCCCAACAATCGTGGGCGAAAGTGCCTGCGTTAGTGAAAAAGATGATAGAGACATGAACTGGTCGCCTGTAGGATGGATCGGACGGTTGGCGTGGCCCCAAATTATGCGGTCTGGTATGGCCGCTGTTTTGCTTGCCGTGCTTGCCGCCTGCAATGCCCAGACTTCTCAATCTCCGCAAAGAGTACAGGTCCCCGCGGGCCAGTTAAACCCCATTCCACCGGGTGCGCCGCCGCTGGCCTCCGTTCCGCCGCCCGGCCCGGCAACGCCGAACGGGGCATTGCCGCAGCCGCAATTGAACCGGCAGGCGGGCCTGATGCCGCCGGCATCTTCTGCGACCGGCCAGTCCCGGTTTCAACCGATCCCGCAAGGCGCGGGGTCCAGGCGGCCCCAAGCAGCTGCATCTCCGGCCGAGCGGGAAGATGAACTGTCCGAGTTCAGTTTGGATCGGAAGCTGGCGCAACAGGGTATCGGGGGTGAAGAGACTTCGCTTCGGGACAACCGGTTCGCCGCCCCGCCACCGCCGCCAGTCAGTTCAAGCATTCCCAGAGTCGCGATCCTGTTGCCGTTGAGCGGCCAGCACGCCGCCCTGGGTCAGGCCATGCTGAATGCCGCGCAACTGGCCCTTTTTCATTTTGCCGATAAGTCATTCGAGCTCCTGCCACACGACACCCGGGGTACGCCCCAGGGCGCTGCCGATGCGGCCTCATTGGCCATCGGTGATGGCGCGGCGTTGATTCTGGGGCCGTTGTTTTCCAGCTCCGTCGATGCGGTGAAGCCGGCTGCCGAAGCCGCCGGGCTGTCGGTGATTTCCTTTTCCAATGATCAACGCGTTTCCGGCGGCAACGTGTTTACCATGGGGTTCCGCCCGGAAGAACAAGTCTCCCAGGTGGTGCGTTATGCTTTCGGCAAGGGGCTGCGCCGGTTTGCGCTATTGGCCCCGGATAACAGCTATGGCCAAACCGTGGTCGAGGCGCTGGGCAACACGGTCAGTCAATTAGGGGCGGAAATTGCCGATACGGCGTTTTATGATCCTTTTGCCAATGATTTTGAGCCGTTGATCCGGCGATTGGCGGATTATGATGTCCGCCGCCAAAACCTGTTGGATCAGCGTAAGGACCTGGAGGCGCGGGATGACGAGGTCGCGCAACAGGCCCTGAAACGATTGGAAAACCTTCAAACTCTGGGCGATGTGCCGTTCGATGCGTTGTTGATTGCCGATGGCGGCAAGCGCCTGCAGGCCTTGGCGGCGCTGTTGCCCTATTACGATATCGATCCAAAGAAAACCCGGATGCTGGGAACGGGCCAATGGGATGTGGCCGGCATCGGGGCGGAGCCCGCGTTGGTGGGTGGCTGGTTTGCCGCCCCCTCGGCCCTGGCCCGGCGAACGCTTGAGACTCAATACCAGGAAATTTATGGGTCAAAACCACCCCGGCTGGTGACGCTTGCCTATGATGCGACGGCGCTCGCCGCCGTGTTTGTGAAATCCGACGGAAAATTCAATCCGGCGGAAATCACCGCCGCCCAGGGATTTTCCGGCCGGGACGGCATATTCCGATTCACGCCCTACGGATTTGCCCAGCGCGGTCTGGCGATTCATGAAGTGCGCACCCGGTCCAACCGGGAAATCCGCAAGGCGCCCACCAGTTTCGAAAACATAATAAATTAAACAAGCAGTGCGCCGAGCACGGCATTCAGCCGCAGACGCCCGGCTGGCGTGGCTTTCAGTCGCGTATCGGTTACTTCCAGGAAACCGCCCTCCACAAGACGGGATATTGTTTCCGGCGCAAATTGCTCCCGGAGAGACCCGCCGGTGAGATTCTCGAAACGTTCCAGGGAAATTCCGTTCCGTAACCGCAATCCCATCAGAATCAGTTCATCCCGGCGTTCTATAGATGACAGTTTGTGCCGTTTTTGGACACCTGATCCCGTATTATTTACCTGTGTCAGCCATTGGGCCGGATTGCGAAACGCCTGAATTGTTTCAGTCGTTGACCCGATTTCGGCAGCAGATGCCGTCAAACGTCCGTGGGCGCCGGGGCCGATACCGAGATAGTCCCCGCCCTGCCAATAGACCAGATTGTGCCGGCATTCCTCGCCCGTGGCGGCGTGGTTGGAGATTTCGTAACCCGGTAACCTAGCGTCTTCCAGAATTTCTTGGGTCAATTCAAAGAGCGCCGACCCGGCGTCTTCGTCCGCAGCAGCCACCCTCTGGCGATGAAAGTCGGTGCCCGGTTCGATGGTGAGTTGATAGAGCGACAGGTGTGTGGGCCCATAGTCCAACGCTTCGCCCAGTTCTAGCCGCCAATCCTCCACCGATTGACCGGGCCGGGCATAGATCAGGTCAAAGGACCAGCGATCAAAAAGTTTCGACGCCGAGTCAATTGCCGACCGTCCGCTTGCGGCGGTATGGGGCCGGCCCAGGAACACCAAGTCTTCGTCCCGAAACGATTGTACGCCGATGGATAAACGATTCACCCCGGCGGCCGAAAACCTCTCAAAAACGGCAATTTCCGCCGAAGATGGGTTGGCTTCGGCGGTGATTTCAAGGTCATCCGCGACCACCCAGTTGGTTTTTATATGGCTAATGACCGTCGCCATCAGCTTGGGCGGCATCAGCGTTGGGGTGCCGCCCCCAAAGAAAACACTGGTCACCGTCCGCCCTCTTGTTTCGGCGAGGTAATAATCCAGCTCTTTCAGGTAAGCGTCTCGCCAGGCAACTACGTCGATCTCGGACGCCACATGGCTGTTGAAGTCGCAATACGGGCACTTCGATTCGCAAAACGGCCAGTGGATATAAATGCCGAATGGCATATTCGAATTATCCCGTTGATATATTTAGGGGCCGTCCCCTATGAAAAACATCTTTCGACCAGTTTCTTAAAAGCGTCCGCCCGGTGGCTGATGTCATGTTTCCTGGCCTGATCCATCTCACCGAAGGTCTCGGTCAGACCGTCGGGGACAAACATCGGGTCATATCCAAACCCCAAATTGCCTCGCGGTGGCCAGACCAGGGCGCCATATACGGCGCCTTCCACCGTCTCGCAGTGTCCATCTGGCCAGCACAGGCTGAGCGCGCAGGCGAAATGGGCCGTCCGGTCCGGATTATCCCCCAGCTTCTCCTCGACCAGGCCCATGGCCATCTCGAAATCCTTATCCGGCCCGCCCCAGCGGGCGGAATAAATGCCTGGGTCCCCGTTCAGCGCGTGGACGGCGAGACCCGAATCGTCGGCCAGGGCGACGTGACCCGAGCCCAGGGCAGATGCACGCGCCTTTAATTCCGCATTTGCGATGAAGGTCGTGCCGGTTTCCTCCGGTTCGGGCAGGCCCAACGCGCCTGCTGAAACAACGTCCGCCCCGAACGGCGATAGCAAATCATTGATTTCACGGACTTTTCCGGGATTATGGCTGGCGATCACCAGGGTGCCGCCGTCAAATTTCCGCACCATCTAGTCGACGCCCAGCGATTTCTTTTGCGCAAAAACAAGTTCGCCGATTCCCTTCTTCGCGAGGGATAAAAGTTCGCCAAACTGGTCCTCGGAGAAGGGCTTGTCCTCTGCGGTGCCTTGAATTTCGACGATGCCACCGGCATCGGTGAGCACAAAGTTGGCGTCGGCTTGTGCCGCACTGTCCTCTGGATAATCCAGATCCAGAACAGGGACGCCTTCATAAAGGCCACAAGAGACCGCCGCGACCCAGCCGTGGAACGGCATTTCCGTTAGAAGTCCCAACTTTTGCACGGTCTGGCAGGCCTGATAGAGGGCGACAAAACCGCCGGTGACCGAGCCCGTGCGGGTGCCGCCGTCGGCTTGCAACACATCGCAGTCGATTTTGACCTGCAGCTCGCCCAGCTTTCGAAGATCAGTGACCGCCCGCAAACTGCGGCCGATCAGCCGCTGAATTTCCATGGTCCGGCCCCCTTGTCTCCCGCGCGCCGCCTCCCGCGCGGTACGATCCCCGGTGGAGCGGGGCAGCATGCCGTATTCCGCCGTCACCCAGCCATGGCCCTTGTCCCGGAGCCAGCCCGGCAACCTGTCTTCGACCGTGGCCGTGCAGAGCACATGGGTGTCGCCGAACTTGGCCAGGCACGAGCCTTCCGCATGTTTGTTGACGGAAATCTCCAGAGAGATATCGCGAAGCTGGTCGGGTGCGCGGCCGGAGGGTCTCATAATATATGTGCTTTCAAAGTGGAGGACGGCGGTTGCGCGAAACCTACCCAAGGCGGGGTGGTCCGTCCAGAACCGATTCGATAACCCGGCGCGCGTTTCGTTGACGGCGACCGGCGGCGAAACTAAATTCCTTGCGCGGCGGATATTGCCGCCCAAATAGGCACATCAGACAGAGCAATTTTTATCGTCTAGGACGAATAAGCCGGATGAGCACCAAGCGCCCCGCATTAGGAGAGTTAAACGACCGGTCCCGCGAAATATTCTCGCGGATCGTCGATGCCTATGTGGAAACCGGGGGCCCCATTGGCTCGCGTACCCTTTCCCAACGGCTCAGCACATCCTTGTCGCCGGCGACCATTCGCAACGTGATGGCGGATTTGGAAGATGCGGGCTTTCTGTTTTCGCCTCATACCTCGGCCGGACGCCTGCCTACCGAACGTGGCCTGCAGATGTTCGTCGACGGATTGTTGGAGATCGGCAACCTGGCGTCTCAGGAACAGGAAAGCCTGGAACAGCAATTAGCCGGTTCCGGTCAAAGCTTGGATAAAGTTTTGGAAAGCGCGACGGCGACCCTGTCCGGCCTGTCCCACTGCGCCGGCATCGTCATGGCGCCTAAAACCGAGGCGCTGCTCAAGCATATTGAATTTGTTCATCTCAATCCGGGGCGCGCCTTGGTCATTATGGTGACCGCCGAAGGCATCGTCGAAAACCGAATCATCGAGGTGCCGGCGGATGTGCCGCCCTCCGCGTTTGCCGAGGCGACCAATTACCTGAACGCGCGGCTGGTCGGCCAAACCTTGGACGAGGCGCGCACCAAACTCGCTAAGCTGCTGGAACGGGATCGGGCACAATTGGATTCGCTGGCCGCCAAAGTGGTGGAAATGGGTCTGGCGACTTGGGCTGGTGGGGAAAAGGGCGGTAACTTGATCGTCAGCGGCCATGCCAATTTACTGGAGGACGTCAGCGCCGCCGAGGATCTGGAACATATTCGCGCGCTGTTCTCTGCGCTGGAAACCAACGAGCTGATGCTTAAGGTGCTCGACATGACCGACCGGGCGGAAGGCGTGCAAATCTTCATTGGCGCGGACAACGATCTCTTTAATCTCTCCGGGTGCTCCTTTATTGTCGCGCCCTACAATTCAAGTCAGAACAATGTGGTCGGCGCGATCGGCGTGATCGGCCCGACCCGCATGAATTATGCCCGGATCATTCCCATGGTGGATTACACGGCCAAACTGATCGGCCGGGTGATCGGGTGACGTCAACGAGTAGGGAAGACCATGACCGAAGACCAAAAAGACGACCAACCGAAAGAAAACCCTGAAGAGCAAGCGGCTGGCGATGAAACGCCGGAAGACGTGGACGCCGCCATCTCCGAGGAAATTAGCGCTGAAGCGGCTGCCGATGAGGCCGGAGAAGACCGGCCGCCAACCTACGAAGAACTTGCGTCCGAGGTTGCGGCCCTTAAGGATCAATTGCTGCGCGCCCTGGCCGAAGCGGAGAACGTGCGCCGCCGCTCCGAGCGGGAAAAGGCGGACGCATCCAAATACGCCATCGCCAACTTCGCCCGCTCCGTTTTATCGGTGGCGGACAATCTGCGCCGGGCCATGGAAAGCGTCGGCGAAGAGGCCCGCCAGGGCAGTGAAGACCTCAACAATCTTTACGTCGGCATCGAAATGACCGCCAGCGAGATCGACACAGTCTACGAACAGTTCGGTATTAAGCCGGTGGAGGCCTTGGGCAAAAAATTTGACCACAACTTCCACCAGGCCATGTTCGAGGTAGAGGACCCGTCCCAGCCCGCCGGCATGGTGGTGCAGGAAATGCAGCGGGGCTACGTGATTCAGGATCGTCTGCTGCGACCGGCCATGGTCGGTGTATCCAAGGGTGGGCCCAAGATGGAAGACCTAGCGCCCGAAGAAGCGCCGGCTGATGAATCGGCTGAGGGCAGCGATAAAACCGCCGGGGTTAAGTCGTCCGCGTATGCGAAGCAATCCGATGCCGCCGACCGGGAAGCCGAAGGCGCCGCCCCCGAGCTCGATAAGGAGCTTTGACGCCACCGGCGTCATGCCCGACCCGCGAAGCGGTTGTCGGGTATCTCTTTCAAGCGATTCCCCCATCCGGCCCTACGGGCCACCTTCCCCCGCAAGGGGGGAAGGGGTTTCCAGCGCATGCCGCCCCTCTTCCCCCCTTGCGGGGGAAGTCCCGCAGCGAAGCGAAGGGGATGGGGGGGTATTTCTCCGCGTGCCCATGTTAATCACCCCTCCCTTTCCAGTGCGTCACCCCCGAGCCTGCCTGCGCGTAGCTTCGGCGGAGGCAGGTTGGCAAAGCCAAGTCTCGGGGGACCATGGATATCTCCGGTGAACGTTGAATGGACCCCCGACAACCGCTATGCGGGCCGGGGGTGACGCGGTGGAGAGGCGACAGAGAGCGAACGAGAACCTTCGTGATCTTCGTGTCCTTCGTGGTGAAACAGATACCCGAGAATTGATCCCATCTAGCGTTGGCCGGATGCGCGGGATTTACCCGCGCACAAGACTCTGGCCTGACGCAATAGTGCAACGGGTTGGAATAACCCGCTCTGTGCTCTCTGTGAGCTCTGTGGTTTAAAAATGGGTACGCGGATCACGTCGCGGCCTTCGCCCGCGCCGGTCCGCGCATGACGGACGTTTATCTGTTAAAGTCGCAGAAATCTGCTGAATAATTTTCCCTAAAAACATTGTGCTTATACAGTTGCGCCCGTATAACCCGCGACCTATATATCCGCTTAAGCAAGATACATTACGATCTTGTCATATTCGTCAATTTCCCCGCTGCCAAAGGGGAGGGGCCACGCGGCGCCTCGGCTTACGCCACAGGATACCCTGAAGAGGGCCGCATGCTTCTGTTGCTAAAGAGAGAGGACAGAAATGAGCAAAGTAATCGGTATTGACCTTGGGACCACCAACTCCTGTGTCGCCCTTATGGAGGGACAGGATGCGAAAGTGGTCGAGAATGCGGAAGGCGCGCGGACCACGCCGTCCATGGTTGCCTTCGCAGAGAGCGAACGCCTCGTTGGCCAGCCGGCCAAGCGCCAGGCGGTAACCAACCCCGAAAACACTTTATTCGCGATTAAGCGACTGATCGGCCGCCGCTTCGATGATCCGCTGACGGAAAAGGACAAAAAACTTGTTCCGTACAACATCATCGCCGGCGAAAACGGCGACGCCTGGGTCGAAGCCCAGGGCGAAAAGTACAGCCCGAGTCAGGTCAGCGCCTTTATCCTGCAAAAGATGAAGGAAACGGCGGAGGCCTATCTGGGCGAAAGCGTCACCCAGGCGGTGATCACCGTTCCCGCTTACTTTAACGACTCCCAGCGCCAAGCCACCAAGGATGCCGGCAAGATCGCCGGTCTGGAAGTGCTGCGCATCATCAACGAGCCGACCGCGGCCGCGCTCGCCTATGGCTTGGATAAAAAAGACGGCGGCACCATCGCCGTGTATGACCTTGGCGGCGGCACCTTCGATATTTCCATCCTGGAGATCGGCGACGGCGTGTTCGAGGTGAAGTCCACCAACGGTGATACGTTCCTGGGCGGTGAAGACTTCGACCAGTGCATCATCGACTACCTGGCCGACGAGTTTAAAAAGGAACAGGGCGTCGACTTGCGCGAAGACAAGCTGGCGCTGCAGCGTCTGAAAGAGGCGGCGGAAAAAGCCAAGACCGAGCTCTCCAGCTCCATGCAGACCGAGGTGAACCTGCCGTTCATCACGGCCGACGCCAGCGGTCCAAAGCACCTGAACATCAAACTGACCCGCGCCAAGCTGGAAACCCTGGTGGATCACCTGATTGACCGGACCATCCAGCCGTGCAAGGCCGCCTTGAAGGACGCCGGTATCACCGCTGGCGAGATTGACGAGGTGATCCTGGTCGGCGGCATGACCCGCATGCCCAAGGTGCAGGAGCAGGTGAAGGAATTCTTCGGCCGGGAGCCCCACAAGGGCGTGAACCCGGACGAAGTCGTGGCGCTTGGCGCGGCGATCCAGGGCGGCGTCCTGCAGGGCGACGTCAAGGACGTGCTGCTGCTGGATGTGACGCCGCTGTCCCTGGGTATTGAAACCCTGGGCGGCGTGTTCACCCGCTTGATCGACCGCAATACCACGATCCCGACCCGCAAGAGCCAGGTCTTCTCGACCGCCGAGGACAACCAGAACGCGGTGACCATCCGCGTGTTCCAGGGCGAGCGTGAAATGGCCGCCGACAACAAGCTCTTGGGCCAGTTTGATCTGGTCGGCATTCCGCCATCGCCGCGCGGTATGCCGCAGATCGAAGTGACCTTCGACATCGACGCCAACGGCATCGTTAACGTGTCCGCCAAGGACAAGGCGACCGGCAAGGAGCAGCAGATTCGCATCCAAGCCTCCGGCGGGCTGTCCGATGCCGATATCGAGCAGATGGTACAGGACGCCGAGGCCCATGCCGAGGAAGACAAGCTGCGCCGGGAACTGGTCGAAGTCCGTAACAATGCCGATTCCATGATCCACTCCACCGAGAAGAACCTGGAGGATTATGGCGACAAGGTCACGGCGGAAGAAAAGGACGCGATCGAAAAGGCGCTGCAGGACCTGAAAGACGTTCAGGAAAGCGAAGATCCGGAAGAGATCAAAGCCAAGACCGACGCGCTGATGCAGGCCGCCATGAAGCTCGGCGAAGCCATGTATAAGGCCAGCCAGGAAGAAGGCGGCCCGGACATGGCCGACATGGGCGGCATGGGTCCGGACGGATCCGCCGACGCCTCATCCGCCGATGAAACGGTCGTGGATGCGGAGTTCGAGGAAGTCGACGACTCCGAGAAAAAGGACGGCTAACAGTTTCGGCGAACCGGGCGGGGTGATCCTCCGCCCGGCCGCCGGACCAGTCCGCCCACCTAGGGGATTCAGGCCACATGGCGAAGGAAGATTATTATAAGACCCTCGAGGTCGATAAGAGCGCTAGCGCGGACGACATCAAAAAGGCGTACCGCAAGCTCGCCATGAAGTATCACCCCGACCGCAATCAGGGTGATGCCGAGGCCGAAAAGAAATTCAAGGAAATCAACGAAGCCAACGACGTGCTGTCCGACGAGGAGAAGCGCGCCGCCTATGACCGGTTCGGCCATGCCGCGTTCGAACAAGGCGGTCCCGGCGCAGGCGGCTTCAATCAGGGTTTCGGCCACGGATTTTCCGGATTTGCCGATATTTTCGACGAGATGTTTGGCGATGCGTTTGCCGGGGGCCGGGGTGGGCGCGGCGGACGCCAATCGGGCCGCGGCGCGGACTTGCGCTACAATATGGAAATTTCCCTGGCCCAGGCTTACAAGGGCAACAAGACCAATATCCGCGTGCCGACCTCGGTTGCCTGCGGTGATTGCAATGGCGTCGGCTCCAAAGGCGGCGCGGCGCCGGATACCTGCCCGTCGTGCAACGGCGCCGGCAAAATGCGCGCCCAACAGGGTTTCTTTACGATTGAGCGCACCTGCCCGTCTTGCGGCGGCCAGGGCAAAGTGATCAAGGAACCGTGCCCGAACTGCAGCGGTTCCGGCCGGGTGCATCTGGAAAAGACCCTGTCGGTGACCATTCCGCCGGGGGTTGAGGACGGCACCCGCATCCGCCTGTCAGGCGAGGGGGAGGCCGGACTCAACGGTGCGGCGCCGGGTGATCTGTATATCTTTATTTCCGTCGCCCCCCATCACATCTTTCAGCGGGACGGTGCCAACATCTATTGCAAGGTGCCGCTGCCGTTCACCATTGCCTCGTTGGGTGGCCATGTGGAAGTGCCCACCGTGGACGGCGGACGGGCGCGCATCACCATCCCTCTCGGCACCCAGTCCGGCCATCAGTTCCGGCTCAAGAACAAGGGCATGTCCATCCTGCGCTCCAAGGAACGGGGAGACATGTTCGTTCAGGTGAATGTAGAAACGCCGGTCAATCTCACCAAGCGGCAGAAAGAGCTGCTGCAGGAGTTCGAGAAAGAAGGCAAGTCCTCCGACAACAGCCCGGAATCCGAGGGCTTTTTCTCCAAGGTCAAGGACCTCTGGGAAGACCTGAAGGATTAGGGTAGTCTGCCGCCGCTGAAACGGCGGAAGAGAAAACGGGGGATCCCATGAAAATCGGAATTGTCGGCTGTACGGGCCGGATGGGTCAGATGCTGGTCAAGGAAGTCCTGGCCACCAATGGCTGTGAGCTTGCCGGCGGGACGGAAGGCCCCGGCCATGCCGCGCTGGGCCAGGACGTGGCGGCGACCGCCGGACTGGCGGCCAACGGCCAAACCATCACCGATGACACGGCGGCGCTTTTCGCCGCCGCCGACACCGTCATCGATTTCACCATCGCGCCTGTGACCAAAGTCCATCTGGACTTGGCGGTCGAACACGGCACGGCGCTGGTGCTGGGCACCACCGGCCATGACGACGCGCAAATGGCGGAGATCGAAGCCGCTGCGGAAAAGGCGGTGATCATCAAGGCGATGAACTTCTCCGTCGGGGTCAATGTGCTGTTCGCGCTCACCAAGCAACTGGCCGGCACGTTGGACGAGGACTTCGATATCGAGATCGTCGAGATGCATCACAAGCACAAAGTGGATGCGCCCTCCGGTACGGCCATCGGTTTGGGCGAGGCCGCCGCCGCCGGGCGCGGCGTTAATCTGGCCGACGTGGCGCAGCGCGGCCGGGACGGGATCACCGGCGAACGCAAACGGGGCGATATCGGCATCACCGCGCTGCGTGGCGGTGATGTGGTCGGCGAGCATAGCGTAATTTTTGCGGCGGACGCGGAGCGCGTGCAGCTCGGCCATATTGCCACATCGCGGGGCATTTTCTCCCGGGGCGCGGTGCGCGCCGCACTTTGGTCCGAGGGCAAGGCCCCCGGTCTCTATGACATGCAGGACGTACTGGGCTTTAAATCCTAGCCGGCTTCACTTTCCAATTGCGCGAGACGCAAGCGCTGCAATCCGTCCTGCAGGGCCTCAAACGCGCGCCGGCGTTCGGCGGCGGTCAAGAACGATCCCACCTCGACCGCCCGGCCCTTGGAGCTGAGGGTTAGTTTGCCCGCCAGGTCCACGTTCAGCCACTGCGGCTGGAACCGGAGGATGCTCTCCGACCCCCACCGATCGATCTTGCGGACGAACAGGTCTTTATCGGTGAGCACGACGAATTCCCTTGTGCGGGAATTGCGCCGGCAAAACTGATAGGCGGCGGCGAGCAATCCCACCTCCAATCCCATGAACCCCAAAACAGGGCCCGCGCCGACCGCATAGAAAATCAGCCCCAAGGTCACACAAATCCCGGCGAACAGGCCCAACAGCCAGCGGATGGCGGCGAGACGTTCAACCACGCCGGGGATCATCCGGATTTCAAACGGCATTCCGTCCGATCCTTCAATGGCGGCGTCAGAATAATTCAATTGGATCATGATCGCTCTTTCTTCGGCGCGGCATCTTACGCGGTGCGCGCTCGGCCCGAAACGATTTCTTTCAGGGACGAAATGCGTTACTGCTGAGACCATGAAAAAAGCCGATATCCAGACGTTTTACAGCGCGCTTCGCGACGCCAACCCGGAACCCAAGGGGGAGCTCAACTACGTGAACCCGTATACATTGTTGGTCGCCGTGGTGCTGTCGGCCCAGGCCACCGATGTGGGGGTGAACAAGGCGACAGGGCCGCTGTTCAAGAAGGTCGATACGCCGGAAAAAATGGTCAAGCTGGGCGAGGCCAAGTTGAAGGATTACATCAAGACCATCGGGCTGTTTAATTCAAAAGCCAAAAACGTGATCAAGCTCAGCCAGATGCTGATCACGGAACACAACAGCACGGTGCCCCAAGACCGGGAAGCTTTGGAAAAATTGCCGGGCGTCGGGCGCAAGACCGCCAATGTGTTGCTCAATATTGCTTTCGGGGAACCCACCATCGCCGTGGATACCCACATTTTCCGGATCGGCAACCGCACCGGCCTGGCCAAGGGCAAGACGCCGCTGGAAGTGGAGAAGAAGCTGGAAAAAACAACTCCGGCGGAATTCAAGCGCCACGCTCACCATTGGCTGATCCTGCATGGGCGTTATGTGTGCAAGGCGCGCAAGCCTGACTGCCCGGTGTGTGTCGTGCGGGAACAGTGCGCCTTTAAGGGCAAGACCACCGCTGAATAATCCCGACTGTTAATTGTCGCCAAAGATATCCGGATCTTTTTCCGTGTCGAAGTCCTGTGCAGGCGCCTCCCGGTCGGGCGCGCTCGGCACATCCGAGGTGACAGGGGGCGTTTCTTCCAGCTCCCGCAACAAACGGTCGGCTTCGGATTCCGGTTCCGCCGTTGCGGCGGGTTCTGCCGCGGGCGGTGGGGCCGGCGGCGCAGCGGACGGCGGTTCAGCCAAGGGGGGGTCCACCAAGGGAGGCTCAGCTAGGGGAGGCTCCGCCGAAGGCGGTTCGACAAGCGCCGGTTCGTCCAAGGGCGGCTCGTCCAAAGGCGGTTCCTCTGAGGGCGGCTCCACGGGGTCCGGTCCTGCGAGAGGCGGCGGATCCTCGCCTGGCACGTTTGGCGCCTCTTCTACCAAGGGTGGTTCCTCTACCGGCGGGCCGTCGCCAGGGATGCTTTGAATTTCCTCGCCGGCAGGCGCTTGAACCTGCGGGTTGGTGGGTGGCGGCAGATCCGGGTCTTCCGGCGGCGGCGGCAGGGCCGGCGGTTGGAAGTTCTGTGCGTCACCACCGCTCGGGGCTGGACCGTCATCGGTTCCGCCGGCGCCATCCGGCACTTCATCCGGCTGGGGCTGTGTCGGACCGGGGCCTGTGCTCACCGGCGGCACCGGTTGTGCGGGCGGGGCTGGCGCTCCCGGTGCTTCTGGCCCGGGCTCGGCCAGGGCGGGAGGCTCATCTGCGTCGGGCACAGTGGGCTCGGGCTCGGCTAGTGCCGGGGGTTCCTCCCCGCCGGGAACGGATGGCGCCGGCTCTGAACCGCCGGCCTGGCCGGGTGGGTTTTGCAGGACACTGGCGAAGCAGGCCTTTTCATCGACCTCGGCATTGTCACGGCCCCGAACCTCGACAAAGTCGACAGAAAGATCGCCATCGTCGTCATAGAGGAAAACATCGACGACGCACTTTTCCGCCCGATACTGCCAGATCTTGGCGGGCGGCTCAAACCGCTCAAAATTGGGGGGACCAAGAAGTTCGCTGACTTCGTCCGCCTCTAGACCGGCGAGCCGTTCCTTGAAATTCTCCAAATCGATTTCACGGGCGGCGACTTGCTCTTGGCCGACGGGGGCGTCCCCCGGAACGGTTGGCGCGGACTCTCCCTCCACGGATTCTGTCAGAGATTCTGGAGTGTCGGGCCCCTCCTCTGCAGGCTGACCATCTTGTTGTCGAGCCGGCGCGCCGCCGTCTGCTGGACGGGCGGTTTGATTCTGCTGATCGTCCAGCGGCCGGGGCACGCGCTTCAGGCCCACCGGGTCAGCCGCGCAGGCGCTCACCAATATCGTCAGCGCAACAAGGGCGAGTCCTGATTTGAGACGCACGCCGGACGGCACTTGGTCTGCCTCATTTTTGGCCGGGGAGGCCAAGCCGTCGTCCTAGCTGTCGCCGTCGGAGGAGCCGCCGTCTTCCGCCTGGGCCAAAGAGGCCATGTCACCGGAAATCTCGCCGCCCGCCTCGATCACGATTTTGCCGTAGCGGACGGAGCCGCTGACTTTACCGTCTTTGCGGATGGTCAGTTTATCCTTGGCCAGCAAGGTGCCTTCGAAAACACCGCTGATGTCGGCTTCCTCTACATCCGCATTGCCCTTGAAGTAACCCGTTGGCGCCACTTCGATCACATGGGCGTCTGTCAGGGAGGCTTCAACCCGGCCTTCGACCACCAGTTTCTCGCAAGCTGTAATCTCGCCGTTCAGGCAAATGTTGCGACCGACGGTGAGCCGGTTGGCGTCATCGTCCAGACCCAAACGCCGGTCCCGGGGACCGCCGGGTATCTCGGCGACCCGCCGCGGGATTTCCGGTCGGAAGGAGCCGCCGGCGGGTTTCGACGGCGCATGAGTGCCCTTTTTGGAAAATGGCTTGAGCGGCGGCGCCTCCATGTTCGATCCGTTTTCGGCGTCATTCTGCGCCGCGCTTCCTCCGGCGTTTTTGTCTTTGTCTTTGGTGAACATCGTCAACGTGCCTTTCCTAAATTCCGGCCTAAATCCCTGCCTAAATCCTTGCCTAAACCCCGGCGGTGTTACGCGCCTTCAGACGCCTAAAGCCGGGTGCGCCACCCTTGAACCAAATGCACCAACGCGGCGGTCGCAATGACGGACGCCAAAAGGTTCAGAATCGGAATCGTCATCATAAACGCAATGACAACCCCGGCAAGAAAGAGCTGTCCCCGAAAGGCGCTTCGAAGGTAGAGCGCCCCCCTTGGGTCCAGCCGCCGGTGGGCGACCAGCTCGAAAAATTCCCGGCCCAGAAGATACCCGTTCAAGGCGTAGAAGACAAAAAGATTGAAGGGCCCGATAAAAAATAGAACTGCATAAACCGGCAGGGCCAGAATATTAAGAAAAATGGCAAGCAATGAAAATTTCACGGTCACCATAAGAACTTCGCTGATCGGTTGTCCCCGGGTTTCCGGCAGATGGGGATAATGTTTGTCCTCCACTGCCTGAGCTGTGGCTTCCAGGTAAAAACTGACAATCAATGTGACCACGGATGGGAACAACAACCACGACAGGAATACGACCAAGGCCGTTCCCAGCGCATCCGAGACGCCTTCCAGCCAGTCGTTTAGGAAGGATAGCCACCCATCCAGAGCAAACAGCGACGTGTTGAACAACAGGTACCCGACCGCCGTCCAAAGTAGGGCGAAAATAACGGCCGAACCAATGATGCCGATCCAAATCACGCGGCGGAAGGACTTGTCCCCCAATTGCGCGAACGCCAGTTTAAATGCGCGTGTCATGAATATGTCTTCCTCAGGATAAAAGCGGTGCTTGAACCGGTTCGTGTTTATCGCCGATGTCGGCGAGCCGCAAGTGTGGTATCTGCGTCCCTCCCGGCGAACAGGCTTGAGACGCAAGGCGCGCCCGGTATACTGAGAAAAATTTAGACCCGCAAATAATGGATATTTCATGACACAGACCGACATTGATGTAATCGGCATCGGCAACGCCATCGTCGACGTTCTCTCCCAAACTGACGATGATTTTCTCAACGAAAATGGTCTCGCCAAGGGTGCGATGACCCTGATCGACGCGGATCAGGCCGAGGGACTTTACGCCAAGATGGGCCCGGGTGTGGAAGTGTCCGGCGGCTCGGCGGCGAACACCATCGCTTGCCTGGCCTCCCTGGGCGGCAAGGGCGCCTTTATCGGCAAGGTCAGAAACGACCAACTGGGCGATGTTTTCCGTCATGACATCCGGGCCGGCGGAGTGACCTTCGAGACCAAGCCCAAGGAAGACGGCGCGCCGACGGCCCGCTGCCTGATCTTTGTTACCCCCGACGCCGAGCGGACCATGCAGACTTTCTTGGGCGCGAGCGTGGAACTGGGGCCTGATGATATTGACGAGGATCTGATCAGCCGCTCGGCCGTGACCTATCTGGAGGGTTATTTGTGGGATCCGCCCCTGGCCAAAGAGGCTTTTGTGAAGGCGGCGAAAATCGCCGCCGGGGCCGGACGGAAAGTGTCCTTGAGCCTGTCTGATCCTTTCTGCGTGGACCGGCACCGGGACGATTTCCTTGATCTGGTCAACAACCACGTCGATATTTTATTCGCCAACGAAGACGAGATCACTTCTCTCTATCAGGTCGATAATTTTGACGATGCGTTGCAGCATGTCCGCGGGCATTGCGAAATCGCCGCGCTGACCCGCAGCGCCAAAGGCTCGATCGTGGTCGCTGGCGACGAGGTCCATGTTCTTGACGCCCACAAGGTCGATAAGGTTGTTGATACGACCGGCGCCGGGGATTCCTATGCCGCCGGTTTCCTGTGGGGCTATACAAATGGCAGAGGTCTCGCCGAGTGTGGTGACATCGGCGGCATTGTCGCGGCTGAAATCGTCAGCCATTACGGCGCCCGCGCAGAGACAGACCTGGCGAAATTGGTAGCGGAGAAACTCGGCTGATTTTTCTCAGCCGAGTTGTATCTCTCCGTTGTGGCCGGGTGACCGTCCGAGGTAATCTGAGCTCATGACGGTGGAGCAGCTCTCATTGCCGGCCGGCGGCGCGTCCGGGGCGTCCCGGCAATTCAAAACGTCTTGGTTCTGGCGAATATTGCCGGCCGGTATGCGCCGGCGCTGGTGGCTGTTTCGTCTGTTCGATCTGATTGCTCGGCACTGGCCGGTGTTTAAAAAACCGCGCGGACTGTTGGTGGTGCGGATGGACGGAATCGGTGACATGGTCCTGTTTCGTCGGTCCCTAGACGCCTATGGCGATGTATTGGGTTACGAAAGATCCGAGATTACGGTTCTGGGATGCAAAAGCTGGGCGGCCATCGCCGGTGAAGTGTTCGAGGGCTACAGATTTTTGGCTATCGATGAGCACGCCTTCGCGCGCCAGCCCCTGTACCGGTTCAAAATCGGCCTGATGGTGCGGATACTTGCCCCGGAGACGACAATCTCGGACTCTTACTTTCGCCGGGCGATGATGGCGGACAGTCTGGTCTGGCTCTCCGCCGCGCATAAAACAATTGTGTCCTATCCGTTCATCAACGAGCCGACCCGGACCGAGTTCACCTACTATCTCAGTCAGGTTGATGAGGTCGTGGACACGGGCGTCTATCCGGCTCATGAGATCGTCCGGCATTATCGCTTCCTGTCGCACCTGGCCAGGCGGGAAGTTCAGCCCGAACCGCCGAAAATATCCTGGCGCGATAATGCGCCGCCGGTGCCGGAAGGCAGCCCCTATGTTGTGCTTAATCCCGGCAGCAATGAATACGGCCGCCGCTGGCCATTCAAAAATTATCTGGATATTGCCGAGCGCCTGCTGGACCAGGGATACCGTGTGGTCATCGTCGGTGGTCCGGGTGAGCGCGCCGGCGACCATCGTGACAGGTTCGGCGACGATGATCGGGTGATCGACTTGATTGGAAAAACCAGTCTGGAAGGCTTATTGGATACGCTGAAGCATGCCGCCTGTGTCATCAGCAACGACACCGGGCCGGCGCATCTGAGCATCGCCCTGGGCGCGCCGACGTTAGTCATCGTCGGCGGCGGGCATTTCGGGAGTTTTGTACCGTACCCGTCGGCGATCACCCCGCCTCATGCGAAGTTCGTCTACGAGGAAATGCCGTGTTATCACTGTTTCTGGCGGTGTCACCTCCGTAACAGCAAGTTTGAGGTGTTTCCGTGTGTGAGTGCGGTGAAGGTGGAGAAGGCCTGGGCAGTCATCAAAGGTTTGCTGCCGTCCAAACAGGTTGTTAACCAAGCCGGAGCATAACAATTCACTGTCGGCAAAGCGGCGCAACCAGGAACGGCAAATGGCGGACCAGACAGAAGTCAATTTTTACGATGTGTATACCGGGTTCCGCCCCTATGAGCCGCCTGTTCTGAAGTCCAAGCATATTCAACAGTTCGACTATGAGTTCTGGACGGCCGCCGGCTGCGAAACGTCATCTGCCGTGCTGGAAGTCGGCAGCGGCACAGGCATGTTTTTGGCCTATTTGGAACACAAGGGCGTGGCGCGGTACTTCGGCCTGGATACGGACGAAGCCGTCCTCGAAGTCTTGCCGGATTCCATAAAACAAAATTTTGCCGTGCAGGATATTTGGGATTTTTTGGACAGGACGGCGGGGAGTGACACTTTCGATCACATCGTCCTGTTCGATGTGTTCGAACATTTTTCTCCGCAGGATGGTGTTCGGTTGCTTAAGGCCTTCCGAGCCATCCTGAACCCGAGCGGACGGATCACGCTACGCATGCCCAACATGGAATCTCCGTGGGCCATGCAGTATCAGTTCGGCGATCTTACGCACAAAGGCGCCTACAACGCGAACAGCCTAAAACAAGTGGCGCTCGCTGCGAATTATAACTTGGTCTCCGCCATCCCCCAGCGGCGCAGCAAGGGCATCCGCCGGATGAAAGAGGCGATCCTGGAATCCATCCTCAATGTGATGTTGACCGAGCCGCCGAAAATCTGGTCGGCGAACTTTATCGCCGTGCTGGAATCGCGACCGGACGAAGCCACCGGTTGAGACATGGCGCTGGGCGATCTTCTTCCATGGCGGCGTGGGTCGGCTGAACGCCGGGCTGTTGAACCACCGTCCGGACTGCTGGTGATCTCTGCCGGGGGGCTGGGCGATACGGCCTTGTTCTCATTGATTCTCCCCCGGCTTGTCCCCCTTGCAAATGGCGAGCCGGTCACATTGGTGCTGCGCAACGACGCCGCCGGGATGGGGTTTTTGTTCGAGGGTTTGGCCAATATCGTCGCCGTCGATTTTGACCGCTACTCCAAGGACCGGCGCCACCGGCGGGAAACAGACGACCGATTGTTTCAAGCCAATTACCGGCTGGCGCTTACCAGCGATTTCCTGCGTCATCCGAAACGGGACGAAGCCATGCTAAAGGCTGCTGCGGCGACCGAAACCTTGGCCATGAAGGCGCGATCCTGGCAAAAATATGACCGGGCGCTGGCTGAAAACGAAACTATCTTCGCGCGGGTGTTCGACAGCGGCCCCGATCATCTGGACAAAGTTGTGCGCTGGTCAAACTACGCCAATTGGCTGACTGGCCAGGATGATCCGCCGCCGCTGATCGTTCTGCCGCCCGACCGGTTGCCGCCGGCGGAAGCGCTCGCGCGGGAAACAATTCTGCTCGCGCCGTTTTCCGCCGTAAGGCAAAAACAAAGCCCGGCGAGTCTATATGAGGACTTGATTGATCTAGTGGGTTCGGAGCGAGATATCGTCCTGACGGGCGCACCAGGCGATCTCGACAAGAACCCGGACTTCAAATCGCTCCTCGACCGTCCAAATGTCCGGTTTGACGGCCGGCGGTTCAACGAAATGCTGCCGCTTCTCCGCGCGGCCAAACTGTTGGTGTCCGTCGACACCGCGACGATGCATCTGGGCGTGATGGCCGGCACGCCGACCCTGTGTTTGGCGAGCGCTGCCTACGTCGGCGAGATCGTGCCCTATGCGCCCGAGATCACGCCACCGAATGCACACTTTGTCCATACGCCTATGGACTGCGAGGGTTGTTTGGGGACTTGCACCCTACCGGCGGAAGACGGCCGATTTCCCTGCGTGGCGCGGCTTGATCGGACGGCGATCCTGGCCAAGGCGGAGAAGTTGCTCAGCGGATCCGCATCGTCGTGAAGGACTGGTCCGCCGCCGTTAAGGTCTATGGCAGCCGCATCATGTTGGTGCTCGTGTTTCTCGGCTTCTCCAGTGGCTTGCCGTTTGGCGTGCTGGCGGAACCCCTGTCCGCTTGGCTGGCCGGCGCCGGCGTATCCAAAACCTCCATCGGCTTGTTTGCCTTGGTGAGTCTGCCCTATGCCATCAAGTTTCTGTGGGCCCCGTTCATGGACCGGCTGTCCTTGCCGGTGCTTTCCAATGCGCTTGGCCGCCGGCGCGGCTGGGCGGCGCTGACCCAGGCGGCGTTGTTCTGCGCCATCATCGCCATGGGCCTGACCGACCCAGCCAAAGACATCGTACTGACGGCCGTCTTCGTCCTCGGCGTCGCGTTTTTCTCCGCCAGTCAGGATATCGTTCTGGATGCCTACCGGGTGGAAAGCTTGGGAGAGGACGAACTGGCCGCCGGCTCAGCCACCTTTGTGTTCGGCTGGCGGCTTGGGCAAGTGGGCGGTGGTGCGGCCGGACTGATATTCGCCGATCTATTTCCTTGGGCCTGGGTGTTTACCGGTATGGCGACGTTGGTCCTAATCGGCTTGGTGATCATTCTCATCAGCCCGGAACCGCCCCACCCCGGCGCGGAAGACGTGAGCGCCGCCGAACGGGCGACCGCCGTCCGTCTCTCGGCGAAAGGCGGGTTGAGCGGGCGTTTGGCAAATCCGCTGGCCGCCGTGCATACGGCCACTGTGCGTCCCCTGAAAGACTTTATGACCAAGGATGCCTGGCTGGCGGTCATCGGACTTATTCTATTGTATAAATTCGGCGATGCCGTGCTGGCGGTGATGAAAGTGCCGTTCTTCCTGGAGATCGGCTTCACCAACACGGAAATCGCCGGCGTGGTGAAAATCTTCGGATTCAACGCGATCATTGCCGGCGGGTTCCTGGGCGGCATCCTGCTGGCCCGGACCGGGATTATGTGGGGTCTGATGATCACCGGCATCCTGATGGCGGCATCGAACCTGGTGTTCGTCGCCCAGGCCCTGGCGGGAAACGATCTGACCATGCTGGCGGTGACCATCGCCGTCGAAAATATCACCACCGGCATGGGGACCACTGCCTTTGTCGCCTATCTGGCGAGTCTCTGCAGCGTCGCCTACACGGCTACTCAGTATGCGCTGCTTACCTCTTTCATGGCGTTTTCGCGAACCGTGATGTCGTCAGGCGCCGGCTGGCTTGCGGATCAGATGGATTGGGTCAGCTTTTTTATCCTGACCACCGTGGCGGCGATTCCGGGGCTGTTACTCCTCTGGTGGATGATGCGGCGGCCGCGGGCAGCCGGTTAGTATTTCAACAAACGCGAGTCGACGGTGGTCTTGACCGCGTCCACGGGGATCAGGTGCATTTCCCGCCCGCCGTAATCCTGCGCCTTGATGATGGTGAGGTGCGGCGTCATCGGCGTAAACTTTTCCGGTACGGTGCGGCCGAACAATGAAATCAGCGGCTGGCCACCGACGGCAAACATATGTCCCGTACCGGAATCATTGGAGACTGACAACGCCAGCCGTTTGGAGAGCGCAATGGTGAGCTGAGGGGCGTAGCCGTGCGCCTCGCCCAGCCCGTTCTCCTGCAGCGGGAACAATGCCTCCGGTACAGCCGCCGCGATCTCTGCCTGCCACTCCAGCTCCTGCGGCCCCAGGATAAACACCGGCGTCCGGCCGGCCATGGCCTGATCCTTGGCCAGCAGCACGAAGTTCTCCAAAGGCCAGCATTTAGGCCGCCCGCCGGCGCCGGGAGACAGACCGATATAGGTCGGCCCCGCCGGTAGGGCGGCGTCCGCTGCGGTGATCAATGCCGGGTCAAGTTCAAGCTCCAGAACGCCTGGCGTTTCAATGGTCTTTCCCGTGGCCAATTCCAGTAAGTCCAGCATCTGGCGTTGCATGCTTTTTGGAAAAGCATAGCCCTTGGCCGGCTTTCGGCTGGACAGAATGAAATTGCCGAAGGGTGAGATGAAGTTTTTGTGCCGGATGCGATAGAGCACGAGAGTCGCTAGCGCCACCCGCTGGGTATCGATTACCAAATCAAAAGCCCGGCCGCCCAAGGGCCGGCGCAGCAGTTCGGAGAGGCTCAAACCAATACCCGCGTTCTCGATCACCTCGTCCAACAATCCCTCAACCACCGGGGCCATCACGCCGGCATAGACGCTGGTGTCTTTTCCGGCCAGCCAGGTGATGTGGGCGTCGGGAAACGAATCTCGGAGCAACCGTACGAACGGCAGTTTCAATAAACTGTCGCCCACCCGGTCGAGACCTACATAAACGAGGATGGTTTTTGGCGCGGGAAGATCGATCATGTCTTCGCGTAGCACAGCGCCGCGTGCGGGCAAAGGCCAATCAACTGTTTTTTGTCTTTAACACCATGGAAGTACTGCACAGCCCGTCTAGAATGATGCGTCACAGAGAAGCGGGGTCGATCATGAAAATTGGTGTGCCAAAGGAAATCAAGGACCATGAGTATCGGATTGGGCTTGTGCCGGCCAGCGTCCGTGAGCTGATCCATCATGGACATCAAGTGGTGGTTCAGAGTGACGCCGGCCAAGGGGTCGGCTTCGATGATGAGGCGTACCGCCGCGCCGGTGCTGAAATTGCCGAGCGTGCCGACGATGTTTTTGCCGGAGCCGACATGATCGTGAAGGTAAAAGAACCTCAACCAAGCGAATTATTGATGCTGAGAGAAAATCAGATTCTATTCACCTATTTACATTTAGCCGCGGAGCCGGATCAGGCCCAGGGTCTGATTGACTCGGGTTGTATCGCTGTGGCTTACGAGACAGTCACCAACAGCCGGGGCGGCTTGCCGTTGCTGGCGCCCATGAGTGAAGTGGCGGGACGGATGTCCATACAGGTTGGCGCCCACTGCCTGGAGCGGGAGCAGGGCGGCGCCGGTATTTTGCTGGGCGGGGTCCCGGGGGTTCCGGTGGCAAAGGTCGTGATCCTGGGCGGCGGTGTGGTCGGCACAAATGCCGCCCGCATGGCGATGGGTCTGGAAGCATCTGTTACCGTTATCGATAAATCCCTCGACCGTCTTTATGAACTGGATATGCAATTTGGCCCCACCCTGAATACAATTTTTGCCACCATGGATACGATCGAGAAATACGTGACTGAAGCGGACCTTGTCATCGGTGGGGTCCTGATACCGGGTGCGACTGCGCCGAAGCTTGTGACTCGCGACATGGTCCGGAAGATGCAAAAAGGATCGGTCATTGTCGATGTCGCGATTGACCAGGGCGGTTGCTGCGAAACCAGCAAGCCCACCTCCCATTCCGCGCCGACTTATTTGGTTGATGACGTGGTCCACTACTGTGTGACCAATATGCCCGGCGCGGTCGCCCGAACATCTGCCCGGGCGCTGAACAATGCGACACTTCCCTTCGTGTTGGCCTTGGCCGGCAAAGGGGCGGAATCTGCCATGGCAGACGACCCCCACCTTTTGGACGGTCTCAATATTTATAAAGGACAGGTGACCTATGAGGCCGTCGCGAGTGACCTGGGCTTTGACTACCGTCCGGCAGCTGAGGTGATAGCGTGACCCGTGATCGGATCACGATTGTCAGGGCCGACATCACCGGTTTGGACGTGGACGCTATTGTCAACGCGGCGAATGAATCCCTGTTGGGCGGCGGCGGCGTGGATGGGGCCATTCATCGAGCGGCGGGACCGGCGTTGCTGGCGGAATGCCGAACCCTGAACGGCTGTCCTACCGGCGACGCCAAGATCACACGCGGCTATAATCTCAAAGCTCGCCATGTGATCCATACGGTCGGCCCGGTGTGGCAGGGAGGTGGAGCGAATGAGCCGGCGCTATTGGAGTCCTGCTATCGCCGTAGCTTGGAGGTGGCCAAGGAAAACGCTCTCGCGTCTATCGCCTTCCCGGCGATCAGTGCCGGTGTTTACCGGTTCCCGGCCGGCCAGGCCGCCGAGATCGCCGTGGCCACGGTGGCGGCGTTTTTAGCGGACAATGATCAGCCCAGCCAAGTGATCTTCTGCTGCTTCGACGAGGATTGTGTCGCGCAACATGAGCGGGCCTTGACACTCCTTTGATGAACAACGGCCCCCGCTCTTCAGATTTCGGGAAAAAGTTATAGTCGGGCGTCGCCCGCCGCTTGTTTGGCTGTTATCCTGTGCAACGAAACTAGGGCGGGTTCATGAACATCACCATTCTTATTCCGGTCTACAATGATTGGGTGGCGCTGAGCCACCTCGTCAACAAATTGTCGGATGTGTTGGCCGCCGAGTTTGACCCCGGCGTTGATCGGGCGCGCATTCTTGTTATCGACGACGGGTCCTCGGAAGCGCCGGCGCTGGATATAAGTTTACCCGATACCGGCATGATAGAGCGCCTGGATGTGCTGACGTCGGCGGTCAATACGGGTCATCAGCGCGCCATTGTGCTGGGCCTCGCGCACTTGGCGCGGCAAGCGTCGGAGCGGGACTCTTTTGCAGCGGATTATGTGGTGGTCATGGATGCGGACGGGGAGGACCGCCCCGAGGATGTTCCCCGGTTGCTCCGCGAAGCGGCCCGTGAACCGGGAAAGATTGTTTTGGCGATCCGCAAGCAACGCAGCGAGAGCATCGGGTTCAGATTGGGCTATGCGTGCTACCGGTTTTTGTTCCGGGTGTTGGCCGGTATTCGAATCGGTCACGGCAATTTTTGCGTTTTGCCGGCAGGTGAGCTGCCCCGGTTGGCGAGCGATCCCCGGCTGTGGAACCATTTCGCGGCGAGCCTATTGATTTCAAAACGCCCACTGGTACGGGTGGATACAAGGCGTGGATTCCGTCTGGATGGCGGCAGCAAGATGGCGAGTATGGAGCTGTTTTCCTTGGGGTTCAGTGCCATTTCCGTGTTTCTCGAACAGATCAGTATTCGTTCTATCTTGGCATCCGCCGTGATTGCTGTGCTAACGATCGTCGGGCTGCTCGGGCTTTGGGTTAAGACAGAGAGCGGTGCAGCCGAACCGGCGGCCTGGGTTTGGATTGCGGGATTGTTTGTCCTCGCGGTAGCTCTGCAGGTGGGACTCTGGGCTTTCGCCGCCATCCTTTTCATTTCCCATAACCGTCAGCGACGGTATTTCATCCCCCTGCACGATTCATACTTGTTTGAACGGGACGTCCGGACCTTGTTGTCCAAGGAGACCCCGCCAGCCGCCTAGGGCTGTGCCGCCGGATTAAAATCATTTCGTTCATGAAGGACAAACACCCCGGCCGCGCCGGCCCGCCGGTAGTTCTTGAGCGCGTCCCGCAGCAGATCCGTCCGCTCGAAAAAGACATCAAGCCCAACCTCTCCGTATTCAATCACCGGCAGGGGGGATTTGTCCAAGGCGATCACCACGGGGCGGTAGCGCTTGATGTCGTCCACCAGGGATTGGATTACGAATATCTTGTCTTTATTGCGCCCCCCCTCGCGGCCGAACACCGGGGGGATCATCCACACGCTGTGAAACCTCGACGACCATTTGATTCCGGCATACATCTGTAGCGGAAACGCCCGGGTCTGACTGGCCGAGAGCACCAAGCCGGCCTGACCCCGGTAACGCCCATCGAGCGCCTTGTAGATTTCCGTCTTCTTCAGGGCGGGCAGATCGTTGTTGTCGCCTTGGATTGTCATCATCAGCGGCCAGGCCGCCAAAATGGGGACCAGCAGCGCCACCCCGACGATCGCGCCAGCGCGGCTAAGTAAAAGGGGCTTCTGGTCGGATAGCCGGTCTCCCAGGATCAGTGCAAAGACAGGATAGAAGAGAATAAGCGCCGGCAACAATTGATAGGGGCTGCCTTTGTTCTGAGAGGCAAATACGGCGAAAAAAACAACCGAAATCGAGAGAAGGAAAAATCGTCGCCGGCTACCGCCGGATAACAGCAGTAGGTATCCGAGCGGGGCAAGGATGATGAAGCCAGACAAAACCGAAGAGATCACCACCCGATCCGGGAAGTTCTTTACGAAGTAGTGCTCCATGGCGAACGGCACTACTTGGCGTAAGAATCCCGGCTGATAGAGAATCACGCTCCCGCCATAGATCAATGCGAAGGCGCCGATGATCGCAATCTCGGGCAACCAGCGCCGGACGGGTGGACGGTATATCAGATAGGCGAGCGCCAAGATGACCCCGTAACTCAGGAGAAAGTGCGGCTTCATGGCGAAGCCCGGCGCGGCCAGAAGCGCCAAAAACAAAGTCTGCCGGTCCGGCGGCGTATCGTCCTCCAGTCGAGCGGCTAACCCCAGCAGGTAAGGCAGCATGAACAGGGCGGCGAGGTGCTCCCGCTCCCCGAAATCGGGCCCAGGAAATGCTGCCATGACATATAGCAAGAGCCCGGCAACGGTGGCGTCGCCGATGGTCTCCAGCCGGGCGGCGGGCAATTGTCTCAACGCCAGCCAAAACGCGCCGGCGGCGATGGTCAGGATATAAATGTTGAACGCGGCATGCAGGGTGAAGCCGGCAAGCCAGTGCAGCCACACCGCCGGCATATAGAGATACAGGATCAGTGGCGGGTTGACGTCAAAGAAATCCTGATTTAGCCGGCCGCCTTCCAACAGCAGCGCCGCGCCGTGCAAATACCAGGCGTTATTGTCGGAAATGGCGACGAAGTGCAGACGCACCGTCAGAAGCGCCGCCAGCGCAATGACAGCGAAAACGATAAAGCCGGTTTTGTAGTTTCCCTCTACCGTCGTGATGACGCGCCCACCTTATTCGTATGGGCCCCAGGCGCGCTGGGTGGCCGGGCGGGCGTGGATATCTTCATACCAGCGTTTGAGGTTAGGGAAATCGTCCAGGCCAAAATCTTCCACCGCCTGGAATTCCACATCCGCATAGATGGCAATATCGGCCACCGAAAAATCGCCGGCCACATAGGCGCGGTCTGTCAGCGCCTTATCGACCGTACCCAGCATGTCCAGAAACAGCCCTTTGTAATATTCTTTGGCGGCCGGCACATCTTCGGGATGGCGTTTCCAGAAATGGCCGTACTGCTGGGACCATGTGGTAAAGGTCGCCGAGCCGTAAAATAGCCACTGGTCCACATTCACGCGTTTCAGCGGGTCTTCCGGGTACAGGCCGTTGCCGGACTTCTCCGCCACATATTTAAGGATTGCCCCGGATTCGAACAACGTGATGGTGTTGCCGCCCGGCCCGTCGTCATCCACCAGCGCCGGGATTTTGTGGTTGGGGCTGATTTTCAGGAACTCCGGATTGAACTGTTCCTTTTCCCGCAGGTTGATCGGCTTGATGGCGTACGCCAGACCTGATTCCTCGACGCCCTGGCGCGCCTTGTAGCCGTTGTCCGTGGTCCAGAAATAAAGATCGATCATGCTGTCCTCCCCCAAAGGCTTTGCGATGCTTGCGGCCAAAACTATAGTCTTCGACCGGGTCCTTTAACAATACACGCCGCATTCAACACGTGCGGCGCATCGTACGAATGTGGTAAGGTCCCGCCACTGGCATGCCCGAGACACAGAGACAAAACGACGACGAAACAGAGACCGTCGATGCCGCGCCCGTGAAAGGCGTGACGCCGATGATGGCGCAGTATTTGTCGATCAAGCGGGACAATCCGGATTGCCTGCTGTTCTATCGGATGGGCGATTTTTATGAATTGTTCTTCGAGGACGCGGAACAAGCCTCTCGGGCGCTCGATATCACCCTGACCAAGCGGGGAAAGCATCTGGGTGAGGATATCCCCATGTGCGGCGTGCCGGTGCACAGCCACGAGAGCTATCTGTCTCGCCTGATCCGCCAAGGCTTCAAGGTCGCTGTCTGCGAACAGACCGAAGACCCGGCGGAAGCCAAGAAACGGGGCGCGAAAGCCGTGGTCAATCGGGGGGTGGTCCGCACCATCACACCGGGTACGCTGACCGAGGATACGCTCCTGGATACGCGGCGGAACAATTACCTTGCCGCGCTGGCGGAGGCGCAAGGCGGCTTTGGGCTGGCCTGGCTCGATATGTCGACCGGTGACTTTCAATTGCAAGCTTTGGCCGAAGGCATGTTGGGCGCGGGTTTGGCCAGATTGGAGCCGGGAGAGCTGCTGGTGGCAGATAGGTTGCTTCAGCGCGAGGACCTGGCAGAGACCCTGCAGCCCTGGCGGGACCGATTGACGCCTTTGCCGGCCAGCCGGTTTGACAGCACCAACGGCGGCAAGCGGCTAGAGACACTGTACGGGGTGAAGACCCTGGACGGGTTCGGGCATTTCTCCCGCGCTGAACTGTCGGCCGGCGGCGCGCTGGTGGACTATGTGGAGCTCACCCAACAAGGCAAGCTGCCGCGCCTCTCGGCGCCCCGCCGGGTGGCGGACGGCACCGTCATGGAGATCGATCAGGCGACCCGCCGCAATTTGGAGCTCACCCAGACCATGTCCGGAGAGCGGCAAGGGAGCCTCTTGTCCGTCATCGACCGCACCCAGACAGGCGCCGGCGCTCGCGCACTGGCGGCCCGGCTGTCTGCGCCGTTGACGGATGCGGCGGAAATCGATCAACGGCTGGACATGGTCCAACATTTTGTCGACGGCCACGGCCCGCGCCAGACCGTGCGGGAGTTGCTGCGCCAGTGCCCGGATATGGAACGGGCGCTGAGCCGGCTGACCCTGGGCCGGGGCGGGCCGCGTGACCTGGCCGCCATCCGGGACGGCCTCGCACTGACGGCAAATTTCCGTGAGGTGCTGGATCAGGGCGTGCTGCCGGAGGGTCTGACACGATGCTTGGAAGACTTAGGCGCGCACGGGGAGACAGTGCAGACGCTGACCGAGGCATTGGCGGCTGACCTGCCGCTGCTGGCGCGGGACGGGGGATTTATCGCCACCGGCTACAACATCGCTTTTGATGAGCTGAAGACGCTGCGGGATGAGAGCCGCCGCCTGATTGCCGGGCTGCAGGACGTTTACGCCGGCCAGACCAATATCCCGAGCCTTAAGATCAAACATAATAATGTGCTGGGCTATTTCATCGAGGTGACCTCCCGCCATGCGGAACCGCTGATGTCGGACACGGCCGGACCGTTCATCCATCGCCAGACCATGAAGAATGCCGTGCGCTTCTCTACCGTGGAACTGGGCGAGATCGAGGGAAAGATCGCCAGCGCCGCCGACAAGGCCCTGGCGCTTGAGTTGGAACTGTTTGAGAACCTGGTGGGCGTGGTCACCGCCCGGGCGGACGCGGTCGCCCTGGCGGCGGCGTCCATCGCCCAGTTGGATGTGGCGTCCGCGCTGGCGCAATTGGCCGCCGATCAAAACTATTGCCGGCCCCGGGTGGACGATTCCACCGTTTTCCGGGTCACCGGCGGCCGCCATCCCGTGGTAGAGCAAGCCCAGGCGTCGGTCGAAACCCGGACCCAGGCGGGTGGCTTTGTCGCCAACGACTGTTGCCTGAACGATGATAGCCGGCTGTGGTTGCTGACCGGACCCAACATGGCCGGTAAAAGCACGTTTCTCCGGCAGAATGCGCTGATCGCCATCCTCGCCCAGGTCGGCTCTTACGTGCCGGCGGAAGCAGCGCACATCGGGCGCATCGACAGATTGTTTTCCCGGGTCGGCGCGGCGGATGACCTGGCCCGTGGCCGCTCGACCTTCATGGTCGAGATGGTGGAAACCGCGGCGATCCTGTCACAAGCCACCGACCGGTCGTTTGTCATTTTGGACGAGATCGGCCGGGGCACGGCGACCTTCGACGGGCTGTCCATCGCCTGGGCGGTGGTCGAGCATCTGCACGAGGTCAACGCCTGCCGGGGTCTATTCGCCACGCATTACCACGAACTCACCAATCTGACATCCAAGCTGCCGGCGCTGTCGTGCCACACGATGCGGATCAAGGAATGGAAAGGCGACGTGGTGTTCCTGCACGAAGTCGCCGCCGGCGCTGCCGACCGGTCCTACGGCATTCATGTGGGCCGTCTGGCCGGACTGCCCGACGCGGTGGTCGGCCGGGCCGAAGATGTGCTGGCCGCGCTGGAACAGGAAAACCAGGCCGGCGCGGTCACCAGGCTGGCCGACGATCTGCCGCTGTTCGCCGCCGGGCAAAGCCGTGGCCCCGCCGCGCCAAAAGAATCCGAGTTGGAGAAAGCGTTGGGCGATATCCAGCCCGATGAGTTGAGCCCCAAGGACGCGCTGGAGCTGATTTATCAGCTCAAACGCCTGGCGGCGGAGGAATGACGCGACTCTCTCTGCGTCATGCCCGACCCGCGAAGCGGTTGTCGGGTATCCATGCAACCCATGCCCATGGACCCCCGAGACTCGGCTTCGCCAACTCGGGGGCGACGCTGGAATTGGAAAACCCGAGAGCCCCTCGCCGAAGGGGCCGCTCGCCCCTATATTAATGTGAGAATTTGCGTTAAAGACCACGGGCCATGAACCAGATCAGCAAAAAGCGCGAGATCATCGACCGCCAATCCCTGATCGCCGCGATTGACGGCGTGTTGGGCGATGACGGCTATGATGCGGCCAAACGGGCGGACATCCTGACTTTGCTCAAGGATACGCTAGCCGCAGGCCAGGGCGAGGTGCGCCGCCGGTTTGACGAGCTCGGCAGCGGCGCGGCCGTGCTGGCGGGCAACGCCTATCTGATCGATCAGTTGATCCGGGTGATCTATGATGTGGCGACGGAAAAAGCCTATACGGCGCCCAACCGCTCCACCTCGGAGAATATCAGCGTAGTGGCGATCGGCGGCTACGGCCGGGCCGAACTGGCCCCCCACTCCGACGTCGATATAATGTTTCTCCTGCCGTATAAGCCGACCGGCTACACCGAGCAGGTGGTCGAGTTCATTCTTTATATGTTGTGGGACATGAATCTGAAGGTCGGCCATTCCACCCGGTCCATTGACGAATGCATCCGCCTGGCCAAGCAGGACGTGACCATTGAGACCAGTTTGCTGGACGCCCGTTGGCTGTGGGGCGACCAGAGCACGTTCGGCCAATTTAAGCAGAAATTCCAATCCGACGTGATGGACGGTCGCGGCCCGGCGTTTGTCGAGGCCAAGCTGCAGGAGCGCGACGACCGGCACGACCGGATGGGCGATGCCCGCTATGTGGTCGAACCCAATATCAAGGAAGGCAAGGGCGGTTTGCGCGACCTACAGACGCTCTATTGGCTGAACAAGTATCTCTACCGGGTCACCGATGTGGAAGAGCTGGTCTCGCTAAACGTTTTCACCCCGCAGGATGTCTTCCGCTACAACAAGGCGGCGGAGTTTTTGGCCACGGTCCGATGCTACCTACACTACATCGCCGGCCGCCCCGAAGAGCGCCTGACCTTTGATGTACAAAAAGGCATCTCCGAGAAAATGGGCTACGAAGATCAGCCCGAATCCAGCGGTGTCGAGCGTTTCATGAAGCACTATTTCCTGATCGCCAAGGATGTGGGTGATCTGACCCGGGTGTTGTGCGCCTATCTGGAGGACAAACAGGCCAAGCGGTCCTTCTTCCGTATGCCGGGTTTTGCCTTCCGCCGGTTCAAGATCGATGGGTTCGATGTAGATCAGGGCCGAATCACGCTTCAATCGGACGACGCGTTCCGTAACGACCCGCTCAAACTGTTACGCATCTTCGCTGAGGCGCAGGAGCATGATTTGGATGTGCACCCTTACTCCCTGCGCCAGATCAGCGAAGATTTAGACCTGATCGACGAAGAGTTTCAGAACGACCCGGCGTCGAACCAATTGTTTCTGGATATTCTGACTTCGACTAAGGAGCCCGAGACAGCACTGCGCCGGATGAACGAGGCCGGCGTGTTTGGGTTGTTTATTCCTGATTTCGGCCGGGTGGTCGCGCAGATGCAGTTCGACATGTACCACACCTATACGGTGGATGAGCATACGATCCGCGCCATTGGTATTCTGTCCCGGATCGAGGCGGGCCAATATACCGAGGAAATGCCCAACGTCACCGAGGCGCTGAAGAAGATTCATTCCCGGCGCGCCCTCTATGTGGCGGTGTTTATGCACGATATCGCCAAGGGCCGGGGCGGCGACCATTCGGAACTGGGGGCCGAACTGGCGTTGGAGCTTTGCCCGCGTCTAGGTCTGGATCAGGAAGAAACCGCGACCGTAAGCTGGCTGGTCAAGGAACACCTGACCATGAGCGACACCGCGTTTAAGCGGGATGTGGACGATCCGCTCACAATCAAAAACTTTGTGTCCGTCGTCCGGTCGGTGGAACGTCTGCGCCTGCTGACGGTTCTGACCTGTGTCGATATCCGGGCGGTTGGTCCCAACACTTGGAACAACTGGAAATCCGGCCTTCTGCGGGGTCTGTATCAGCGCTCGCTTGAGGTCATGTCCGGCGACCAGGTGGAGGAAAACCGGGTCCACCGGATTGCCGCGGCGAAGGATCGCTTGCGGGACGCGCTTGCCGGCTGGCCGGCTGAATTCGTCGAAGAGCATATTTCGTCCGGATATCCGTCCTACTGGCTGAACTACGACACGGACTCCCATCTCCGTCACGCGGAAATTGTCCGCGCCGCCAAGGATCAGGGTGTGAGCCTCTATATCGATTCCCGCATCGACGACACATTTAAGTTTTCCGAGGTGACCGTGTACGCCCCTGATCATCCCGGCATCTTTTCCAAGATTGCCGGCGTTATGGCGATCTCCGGTGTGACCATCATGGACGCCAAAATCGCCACCTTGTCCGACGGGATGGTGTTGGACAGTTTTTCTTTCCTGGATGCTACCGACTCCGCGGTCACCCAGGACGACAAGATGAAGCGTATTTTTACCCGGATTGAAGATGTGCTGTCAGACAAGCTCCATCTCCAAGAGGAGTTGGAAAAGGTGAAGGCCAGCCGAACCTCCAAACAAGACGACATGTTCAGCGTAGCCGGCCGGGTGATCGTCGATAATAACGCCAGCGCCACCGACACAATCATCGAAGTGACCGGGCTGGACCGGGTCGGCTTCCTCTATGATGTGACCGCCGCCATCACCGCGCTTGGTCTCAAGATTTCCAGCGCGCATATCACGACCTTTGGCGAAGAGGCGGTCGATAGCTTCTACGTCAAGGACGTCTTCGGCCTGAAGGTCACGCACGAAGATAAGATCAAACGGATCAAAATAGCGCTCCTGGACGCGGTCGAGGGGGGGCAGGCGCCGGCCGTGGCGGCCGAGTAGTTCGCCCCAATTTCGCCAATATTTTCAACTTTCTAACCTCTGGTCATGGCACCGGGGTTAGGGTAAACACGCGATTATGTCATTGCTGCGCGCCATAACGACCGTCGGCGGCTTTACCATGCTGAGCCGTATCTTCGGATTTGTCCGGGATATCCTGGTCGCCGCCCTCCTGGGCGCGGGGCCATTGGCGGACGCGTTCTTCGTGGCCTTCAAACTGCCTAATCTGTTCCGCCGCCTGTTTGCCGAAGGCGCGTTCAACGCCGCCTTCGTGCCCCAGTTTGCTGGCCTTCTGGAAGATGATGGCCGGGCGCGGGCGCAGGTCTTCGCCGAGCAAGCCCTGGCGATCCTGCTTTGGAGTTTACTGGTGTTCACTATGTTGGTGGAAATCGCCATGCCGGTCATCCTGCTCGGCTTTGCGCCCGGCTTTGCCGATGATCCGGAACAGTTCAACCGCACTGTGGATCTCACGCGGCTGACGTTTCCGTATCTGCTGTTCATCTCGCTGGTCTCTTTAATGGCCGGCGTGTTGAATTCTCTCGGGAAATTTGCCGCCGCCGCCGCAACGCCGATCCTGCTGAATATTTGCCTGATTGGCGCCATTCTCTGGCTGACGCCGTTCGTGCCGAGCCCGGCCCACGCCCTGGCCTGGGGCGTGTGCGGTGCGGGCGCGGTGCAGTTCGTCTGGCTGCTGGTCCATTGCGTCCGGGCTGGGGTGCCGCTGCGCCTGCGCCTGCCGAAACTGACCGATGACGTGAAGACCATGCTGAAACGCATTGCGCCGGTCGCTATCGGCGCCGGCGTTTATCAGATCAGCTTGTTGATCGATACGGTTATCGCGTCGCTGTTGCCCTCGGGCTCTATCTCGTATCTGTTCTATGCCGACCGGGTGAACCAGTTACCCATGGGCGTGGTCGGCGTAGCGGTCGGCACGGCGTTGTTGCCGCTTTTGTCCCGCCAAGTGCGGGCCGGCGACGAGGCCGGCGCCGACAACAGTATGAACCGGGCGCTCGAGTTTTCTTTGTTCTTAGGGGTTCCGGCCGCTACGGCGCTGATTGTCCTGGCGCAGCCCATCATCGCCGTGCTGTTCCAGCGGGGAGAGTTCGGCCCGGATCAGGCCGTCGCTACAGCCGGCGCGCTGGCCATCTATGCGGCGGGCATCCCGGCCTATGTGATGGTCAAAGGCCTGTCCGCCGGATTTTTCGCCCGAGAGGACACGGCCACCCCGGTCAAGGTGGGACTTGTCGCCGTCGCCGTCAATTTGGTGCTGAACCTGATCCTGATGAAACCGTTCCTGCACTTGGGCATTGCCGCGGCCACGGCCGCCGCCGCCTGGCTGAATGTGATCCTGCTGGCGGTTATTCTATATCGCCGGGGCCATTTTCGCCCCGATGAGCGTTTGATGTCCCGGCTCAAGCGCATCCTGTTGGCGAGCGTGATCATGGCGGCGGCGCTGATTTACGGCATCCGGCCTCTGGGCGAAATATTGAGCGGCGATGAATTGACCCGCGCCGGCGGATTGGCGGTGCTGGTGGTCCTGGGTCTTGTTGTTTATGGCCTATTGGCATTGGTGCTCAGGACTGTGTCGCCCAATCACATACGGCGGCTGATGACTCGGCGCGCCGCAGATACTTGACCTCGACCGGCAACGCCGCCATAACACCGCCCTTCTGGGAACCAGCATAACAAATATGAACGGATTTGCGCCATGAGCCGCATCTTTTCAGGCATTCAGCCCACCGGTGATCTGCACCTCGGCAACTATTTGGGGGCGTTGAAGAACTGGGTGAATCTGCAGCACGACTATGAGTGCCTCTACTGCGTGGTTGATCTGCATGCCATCACCGTGTGGCAGGAGCCGGGGGCGCTTGCGCCGGCCACAAGGGAAGTGACCGCCGGCTTGATCGCGTCGGGTCTTGATCCGGAAAAGAACATCATCTTCAACCAAAGCCAGGTCTCGGCCCATGCGGAACTGGCTTGGGTGTTCAATTGCGTGGCGCGGTTGGGCTGGCTGAACCGCATGACCCAGTTTAAGGAAAAGGCGGGCAAGCACCGGGAGAACGCCTCGGTCGGTCTTTATGCCTATCCGAACCTGATGGCGGCGGACATTCTTTTATACAAGGCCACCCACGTGCCCGTGGGGGAAGATCAAAAGCAGCATTTGGAGCTGAGCCGGGATATCGCCCAAAAGTTCAATAACGATTTTAATGTGGACCTTTTTCCCTTGCCGGAGCCGCTGATCCTGGGGGAAGCGACCCGAGTCATGTCGCTTCGCGACGGTAAGAATAAGATGTCCAAATCCGATCCGTCGGAAGCGTCCCTTATCAATATGACTGACGGCCGGGACGATATCTCCAAAAAAATCCGCCGGGCCAAAACAGATCCGGAACCGTTGCCCGGCAAGCCCGAAGGCTTGGAGGGCCGGCCCGAAGCGTCCAATCTGATGGGAATTTATGCGGCCCTGGCGGATCAATCATTGGCCGAGGTGTGCCAAGCCTATGACGGTGCGCAGTTCTCCAAGTTCAAAGAGGATCTAACGGATTTGGCGGTGGAAAAACTGGGCCCGATCGGTGATGAAATGGCGCGCCTGGTGAAGGATCCCGGTTATCTGGATAATGTTTTGGCAGATGGTTCGGCCCGAGCGCGGGAAATCGCCGATCCTATCCTATCCGAGACCTATAAAGCGGTCGGATTCCTGCGCGCCTAATTTTTTCCACAATTTATCCACAGGGTGACAGCGAACCGAGATTCGCCAAAAACTTTTGCCGAATTCCCACATACAGAAATTACAAACTTGAGGGACAAAGCGAAGCACTTGGTATAACCCGTTGCGTCGCTTTGAAAATTAATGAGCCAAAAAATTTCGGAAAATATCTATAGCTCAGGAGACCGGACCGCCGGTAAAATCTCGCGCCGGTCAGGACTAGCAGCGGACCGTGTGCAGATTATATTCCGCTGGATAAAGAGTTGTGTGCAACGGCTGGGAATAAGAAGGACCGGAAACGGTGGTGATCCCGAATATGAAACGCGGAGCCTCTCAGAAATGACGTTCTTCGAAAAGGCAACCCTCGGCTTTCTCGGAGTGAGCGTATTGGCGCTGATGGCGTTTGCCGCCAGCACGCCCATCGACCGCACTGCGTATGCGCCGCAGGCCAAGTTTCTGCCGCCCGAGGCTGTCCCACAATTAGAGGCGTCGGGAGGGCTGACCCTGCGCAGTATCCAGCGCCAAGGGGGCGGTCTGACTGTCCGGTCGTTGCGTAAGACCTTTTCCACGGTGAAATATGATTTCGATTCGGTTCAGGCCGGTGACGGCGATGTGCCGCCGCTGTTCCTGGTATCCATGCCCAGCGATATCGGCCGTATCAGGGTGCCTGAGCAGCGGAAGGAAATATTTTTCCAGACCGTGCTGCCGCTGATCCTTAAAGTGAATCAGGAGATTCTGAACAAACGCCGCAGGGTTGCCGCCTTGGCGGTCCAGGCCCGGCGCGGCGTCAAACTGCCTGCCGAGGATCGACTCTGGCTGGCGGCAATTTCCGAGCAATACAAAACCAGGCGCAATGATTTCGCTACGTTGCTGCGGCGGATCGATGTGGTGCCGCCATCTTTGGCCCTCGCTCAAGCGGCGGAGGAAAGCGGCTGGGGGACGTCGAGATTCGTCCGCGAAGGCAATGCCCTGTTCGGCCAGTGGACCGTGGATGATGATGAAGACGGCCTACTGCCACGGCGCCGGGACCGGGGCAAAACCCACCGGATTAAAGCTTTTGACTCTTTGTTGGATGCCGTTCGCGCTTATACGCGCAACCTGAACAGTCACCGCGCATACCGGGCCATGCGGAGTCAGCGGGCGGATATGCGAAAAGAGGGCAGTCCGCTGAATGGTCTGGCCTTGTCCCGTTCGCTCACCAGTTATTCGGCGCGTGGTGAAAACTATGTGCGAACTTTGCGGGTTATTATTCGTGCAAACCGGTTGCACAGGCTGGACGGCGCCCGGTTGGGCGACAAAGTCGTGAGCCTGCCGGCAGAGTTCCAAGCAAAACCCAGCATCTAAGCAATACCGGCTTTAAATAGATGAGCGTCAGGGCGCCACGAAGAGGGTGCCCAGCCAATGCCAGCGCCCGCCGTCCGCCGGTAAGGTGCAATTGATTCTGGTTCTGCCCTTGCCAAAGGGTTTGCTCGGTCGGATTTCGATCCGGGATTCGCCCAGCCGCGTGATGGGCACCCTGCCTTCACCCGAGACGAAACAGTTCATTTGGCCCAAATTTTTGAGGGGCCGGGCCACGGTAAAGCCGAAATGGGGCGGATTGACGCTGCCAACTTTGGTGTCCAAGGGTGTGAAATCTTTGGCCGGCAAGGGCAGGGCGTTGATCACCAGCTTCAGCCGACCGAGGCTTCCAAAATTTTCGTTCAAGGCGAAGCGGGGGATATAGGTCAAATCGGTCATCGGACCGATGGCGCCCGAATGCTGTCCAAAGATGAATGCGTAGCCTGCCTGATCCACCACTTTTTTGACGTCTAAGCCGGTTTCGCCATAGGGGTAGGCGAAGAGGGTTGGCGCCTCGCCCAGCTCTTCCATCAGACGTTTGTTTGATCGGGTGATCTCGTCCCTGTTCCGGTTCTCATCGGCACGCACCATATGTAAATGGCTGCCGGTGTGCGCACCGATCCTGACCCCCGTTTTACGCATCTCCCGGATTTGATCCCAAGTAAGCTGCCCGTCGGCGCCCCGGTCAATCGGATCTGTCGAGATAAAGATAGTGAATGGCAGCCCGGCCTTGCGAAAACGGGGCCACGCTTCGGTGTAGATGGACCTATAACCGTCATCGATGGTGATCCCGACCGCGCGATCTGGCAGCGCATTGCCATCCCGAATTCGCGACATAATTTCAGCAACAGGCAGGACCGTATAGCCGCCGCTGGTCAGCTCCTGGATATGGGCCTCAAGCTGCTCGATCTTAATGTTGGTTGAGGGATAGGCGCTTTCGCCGAAGCGATGGTACATGAGGATAACTGCAGAGTCGGCCGCTTGTGCCATGGCCGGCCATCCGGCGAGGCCGAGGTACAGAACTAGGGCAAGAGCGGCAAGATATCGGCGCATGGACTCTCTCATCCTGCCGCCGCCATGGCAGCCGCCGGCATCATCGGTTTGTCCAGAACTGAATCGCTCAAAAGCGGATAGCTCCGGGAATTGAACAATTGATAGTGCCACCATTCATTCCGGTAAAAATCCCAACCTGCGGTGGTCATGATCCCCATGAGGATATGCCGGTTTCGCTGGGCCTCCCTAGAAATTTCAGTGTTGCCGTGATGGGATAGGGGCGTGAACGCATCGAACCCGGTGCCCATCTCCAGCTCCTCTCCGTTCCCGTCGATCAGGGTCAGGTCCACCGCGACCCCCCGTGAATGAGGCGAACCGCGCCGGGGATCAGCCAGGAATTCCGGGTCGGGCGTATGATTCCACATCACCCATTGCGCTTCCGCCGGGCGGTAAGCGTCAAATATTTTGATGCCGAGACCCAACTCCTTGGCGAGGCCGACCGCTTGCTCCAGACACATCGCCGCTTCAGGATGCAGATAACAGCCGGGACGCACATAGATGGGTGAACCGGTAAAGTTATCGGCGGTCGCGTAGGCGATCTCCAATTGAACGCCATGAGACTCGGGGCTGATTGAAACAAGGGACATTGTTCTGACGTACAACCTGAACTGACCCCATGAAAGGGTGTTATTGTGAGACCGACGCAGTATAACCGCTCCGGGATGTTAGGGGAAACGCGTTGCGGAAGTGTAAATCTATAAGGGAAACGCGGGTATGAATCTCTTGGCCCTAGATACGGCTGGTGCAGCCTGTGCCGTGGCGGTGCGCTCGTCCGGCGCGATCGTGGCGTTTGAGTCCGAGGAAATGGATCGGGGCCAGGCGGAGGAGTTGACGCCGATGATCGGACGGGTGATGGCCGCCGCGGGGATGAAATTTACGGATCTAGACCATATCGCCGTCACCGTGGGCCCCGGCTCGTTTACCGGGCTTCGGATCGGGTTGGCGGCGGCGCGGGGACTGGGGCTCGCGGCTTCTGTCCCCGTGGGCGGTGTTTCCAGCTTCGACGTCGCGGCTAAAATTGCCCAGAACGCACAGCCGGGTTTGGGCCCGTTGGGTGTTATCCTGGAAACCAAACGAGCTGATTATTATACCCGTTTTTATGACCAGACAGGCGCGTCATTGGATGGCGGGGCGGCGTTGGACGTTGATCGACTGGCGGTGCGCCTCGATCAAGTTGCGCCGGAAGGGGCGGCGATAGTCCTGGCCGGCGACGCGGCCTTGCGGGCCGTGGACGCCCTCGCCGGCCGGACTGATCGGTCCCTACGTGTCGCGTCCGCACTGTCCAGTCCCGCCATCGAAACAATGTCCGCGCTGTCGGAACAGATTATTACTGATGGTGGCGCCCTTTTGCCACCGGATCCCGTCTACATGCGTCCACCCGACGTGCGCCTGCCGGTACAATGACGATTGAACCCGCTACCGCGGCGCATGGCGAGGTCCTGGCTGCGTTACACCTGGAATGCTTCGGCGACGCTTGGCCCGCAGATAATGTGGTTTCCATGCTGACCACGCCCGGCGCGTTCGGCTTTATCGCCCTGTTGGACGAAACGCCTGTGGGGTTCGTTGTGTGCCGAACGGCAGGCGATGAATGCGAGTTGTTGAGCATTGGGGTTATACCGGTCCAGCGGCGCACAGGCCTTGGCCGGGGTTTATGGGAATCAGCAATATCCGAAGCCAAGAATCGCGTCGCCGGCAACCTGTACTTGGAAGTCGCGGAGGATAATCTTGCGGCAATTTCTTTCTATATATCTCATGGATGCACAAAATACGGGCTGAGAAAGTCTTACTATCGTCGACCTGCTGGGCGGGTCGATGGATTACTGTTTAGACTGGCGTTAACTTGAATAGATGCGTCGTTCAAAAACCCGTTAATGGCGGCGTGCCACTACAAACCAGCATTTGCCAAGTTTGGAAGAAATTTTTTATATTAAGGAAAGATCAAATATTCGTTTGGCTTGTGAATTAAAAGCCGGAAACAAATTGCGCTGTTTTTTTGTTTTATTTTTCAGCGGACGGATGGCGTCAGGGGGAAGTAGATATGGCCGATCAGGATAATCACAGCGAATTGCTGGAGCTCACGACCGAAATCGTCGCTGCCCATGTCAGCAACAATACGTTGGCGGTGAACGATCTGCCCCAGTTGATCCAGGATGTTTATGCGACCCTGGCAAATGTGGGAGATGCAAGGGGGGTGTCGGAAAAGCCCCAGCCGGCCATCTCGGTGAAGAAGTCCGTAACGCCCGATTACATCATTTGCCTGGAAGACGGTAAAAAACTGAAGATGCTAAAGCGGCACCTGAAGACGGCGTACAACATGACGCCCGAAGAATATCGTGAGCGCTGGAATCTGCCGCGTGACTACCCGATGGTGGCGCCCAACTATGCAAAACACCGCAGCGATTTGGCTAAAGAGATCGGTCTCGGAAAGAAGGCGCGGCGCGGCGGCTCTTGATCCTGAGGCGGCTGGTGGTATCATCGCGGTTCGCTCCCAAGGAGCGGCTGTATTCTGTCAATAACGGGTGATTTCCCTCGTGGCTGAACAAGAAGCCGTCTCGCGGCTGGAAGAACTTTGTGTCGAACGCGGCATGAAAATGACTGGTCAACGCCGGATTATTGCCCGTGTGCTGTCCGAGTCGGATGATCATCCGGATGTTGAAGAACTGTATCGCCGTTCGGCCGACCTGGACGATAATATTTCCATCGCCACCGTTTATCGGACGGTCCGTCTTTTTGAAGAGGCTGGCCTGCTGGACCGGCACGATTTCGGCGATGGCCGCGCCCGCTATGAAGAGGCGTCGGACGATCATCATGATCACCTGATTGATGTTCACTCCGGCAAGGTGATCGAGTTTCATGACGAAGAGGTCGAAGAATTGCAGCGCAAGATCGCCAAAAAGCTTGGCTACCGGCTGGTTGGCCACCGGATGGAACTTTACGGCGCACCGTTGGGGAAATCCGACGAGTGAGACGCTGTTGCCATTTTTCCTGAGACCGTCTTAGCGTGTCCAAAAAACTTCATATCAAAACCTTCGGCTGCCAGATGAATGTCTATGATTCTGACCGTATGGCGGATGTCCTGGCCCCCCTCGGTTATGCGACCACGGATCGCGTGGACGAAGCCGATATGGTGCTGGTTAACACCTGTCACATCCGGGAAAAAGCGGCGGAAAAATTATTTTCTGAGTTGGGCCGCTATCGTCAGCACAAGGAGGCGCGTAAGTCCGAAGGCCAAGATACGCTGATCGCGGTTGCCGGCTGTGTCGCTCAGGCGGAAGGCGCGGAAATTATCCGCCGGGCGCCTTTTGTCGATATTGTTTTGGGGCCACAAACCTATCACCGGCTGCCCGAAATGATCGCCCAGGCCACCCGCGCCCGTGACGGAAAGGAGGGCCGCGAGAACAGGGGTGTTCTCGATATTGAGTTTCCCGAAGAGCCAAAATTTGACCATCTGCCGCCGGTCCGCGCAGAAGGATATTCAGCCTTTCTTTCCGTGCAGGAAGGGTGTGATAAATTCTGTACCTTCTGTGTCGTGCCTTATACGCGCGGCGCGGAGTTTTCCCGCCCCGTCGAAGCTGTCGTAACGGAAGCCCGGCAACTGGCCGACGCCGGGGTCCGGGAAATCACGCTATTGGGCCAGAACGTCAACGCTTATCATGGCGCGGTGGAGCGCGGCGGCGCTGCCGAAGTTGGTTTGGGCGGCCTGGTGCGTCGGTTGTCTGATATCGGCGGGTTGGATCTGATCCGCTATACGACCTCTCATCCGATCGACATGGACGATGACCTGATCGCCGCCCACGGCGAGGTGGATAAGCTGGCGCCGTTTCTGCACCTGCCTGTGCAGTCGGGATCGGACCGGATTCTGTCGCGCATGAACCGGCGGCATACATCCGAGAATTACCTCTCCATCTTCGAGAAGTTAATGTCGGCTCAGCCCAAGCTGAAACTGTCGTCCGACTTTATCGTCGGATTCCCCGGCGAAAGCGACGCGGATTTCGAGCAGACATTAAATCTGGTGCGCGGGGTCGGCTTTATTCAGGCCTTCTCTTTCAAGTACAGTCCGCGGCCCGGCACACCCGGCGCCTCCATGGACGATCAGGTGCCGGAAGAGGTGAAGTCGGAGAGGCTTGCCCAGTTGCAGGCGCTGCTGGAAGAACAACAACGTGACTTCAATTTGTCATCGGTAGGTGAGACAATGCCGGTGCTGTTGGATCGCCGTGGCCGCAAACCGGGTCAACTCGCTGGTCGCAGTCCCTATATGCAAGCTGTACACCTCACGGCGCCGGACCACCTTTTGGGGCAGCTGACGCCTTTGACACTGACCGATGCTCACACCAACAGTTTGGCGGCCACTTTGGCCGCACCGAACGAGGCCACTCACCCGGCCCGGGCGCTAAACGTTTGAGAGGAGAAGCGTAAGCGTGTCGACGAAAACCCTGCAACTTGAGTTTGACGACAATCAACTCTTGCCTCAGCTCTTCGGCTCCCACAATGCTCACCTGGCCCGCATCGAACAAAAACTCGACGTCATTTTGAACTCCCGCGGCAATGCGGTGACCATCTCGGGATCGCCCGAACTTGCCGAATCCGCTAAGACGGTTCTGACCGGCCTATACGCCCGTCTCAAGGACGGGTTCGACGTGGATGCCGACGAAGTAGATGGCGCCATCCGGCTGCTGTCGGCAGAGGCGGATGGAAACGGCGCCATCGATCCGCAAGCCTATGCCGTGCAGACCCGCCGCCGCCAAATCCTGCCACGCTCCGCTCAACAGGCCGTCTATCTGGAGGCCATCGATCAGAACGATCTCGTCTTCGGCATCGGCCCGGCCGGCACCGGCAAGACTTATTTGGCTGTCGCCAAGGCGGTGGAGAGCTTGGTAAAAGGCGAGATCGACAGGATCATTCTTTCCCGTCCCGCAGTGGAAGCCGGTGAACAGTTGGGGTTTCTGCCTGGCGATATGCGGGAAAAAGTCGATCCCTATTTGCGGCCCCTTTATGATGCTCTGCACGATATGCTGCCGGCGAATCAAGTGGCCAAGAATTTGGAAAACGGCCAGATCGAAATCGCCCCTCTGGCCTTCATGCGGGGACGTACGCTGGGCGATGCGTTTGTCATTCTGGACGAAGCGCAAAACACCACGCCGGTTCAGATGAAAATGTTTTTGACGCGTTTGGGCGGCAATGCGCGAATGGTGGTGACCGGCGATCTCAGTCAAATTGATTTGCCGGCCGGCGTCGAATCGGGCCTGCGGGATGCGACCCGGCGGCTGCAGGGTGTAAAAGGGCTGGACGTGATCGAATTCAGCGAGGAAGACGTGGTGCGACATCCGTTGGTGGCGCGCATTATCTCCGCCTATAACCGGACCGATTCCGAGTTTAAGCGCTGATGCCGCCACGCGACCCATGACCGCCGCCACCTTGGAGATAGATATTGATATTTCGGCCCCTGCCTGGAGAGAGGCGGTGGAGGAGCTTGAGGCGCTCAGCCGGGAGGTTCTGGAGGCGGTTCAACGGGAAGCGGGACTGGGGGAGCGGGCGGCTGAAATTAGCCTGGTCTTTGCCGATGACGCGTTTGTGCAAAATTTAAACAAGACCTACCGGGATAAGAACACACCTACCAATGTGCTGTCGTTCCCGGCCGGCGGAGACCAACCCCAGCCGGATGGTCAGCCGGACATTCTGGGTGACGTGGTGCTCGGGTATGAAACATGTGCCCGAGAGGCCGGGCAGGACGGCAAGGCCTTGGCCGATCATACCCGCCATTTGATCGCCCATGGTACGTTGCACCTGCTTGGCCATGATCATGAAGAGGAAGAAGATGCCGCCATCATGGAGGCGCTTGAGATCAGAATATTAGCGGCTTTGGGGGTCGCCGACCCCTATGCGCCCGTGGATGAATAAGAACACACCCGGAAAGGTTAGCGACTAAATCGTTGACCGAGAATCTAGACAGGATAATTATGATCCTAGGAAATGATTGAAAGCTGATGAACGAAGACGCCAGCAGTCGCATGCCCCGGAATGACGGGGCCGATACAGATAAGAAATCTCAAAGTTCGCTCCGCGGATATTTCAACCGGATGCTGCGGCCCCGCAACGGGGAGACCGTGCGTGGCGCCCTGGAGGAACTGATTGAGGAGCACCCGGACGCGGAAGCCCCAATCAACGAGGAAGAGCGGACGCTGTTCGCCAACATCCTGAATCTTCGGGCCCGCACCGTTGCCGATGTTATGGTGCCCCGCGCGGACATCATCGGCATTGAACTCACCGCCGGGCGGCATGAGCTTCTGGATATCATCCGGGAAGAGGCGCACTCACGGGTGCCGGTGTATCAAAAGACCCTCGATGATTCATTGGGCATGGTGCACATCAAGGACCTGCTTTTGTCAGAGGTTGGGGAAGGGGATTTTAATCTTAAGTCCTTAATACGGCCTGTCCTTTTTGTCGCGCCGAGCATGCACGTGCTCGAACTTCTCTTGGAAATGCGCGTGCAGCGGACTCATATGGCGCTGGTGGTGGACGAATTCGGAGGCGTGGACGGACTTCTCACCATTGAAGACCTGGTGGAAGAGATTGTCGGCGAGATTGAGGACGAGCACGACCAGGAAGAAGTTCCGGCTCTCGAGCAGCGGGCTGACGGCAGCTGGGATGCGGACGCCCGGGTCGAAGTGGAAAGCTTTGAAGGGTCGTACGGCGAATTTTTGTCCGAAGACGAACGGGCCGAAATCAACACGATGGGCGGATTGGTTTTCTCCCTGGCTGGCCGCGTGCCGATACGGGGAGAGCTTGTCCGCCACCCGGCCGGTCTGGAAATTGAGGTCCTGGACGCCGATCCGCGGCGGATCAAGAGGTTGCGTGTCCGCACGGTGCCCGACGAGGACGACGACCAGGATGACGGCTAATTTCCGGCCGGCTCCGGCAGCGTAAATGCTTCCAATCTTGAATATTTGGCGGCGGCGCTTGGCGGCGCTCGACGGCTGGCCGCGGCGATTGGCCGCCTTCGGTTTCGGCGTGCTGGCCGTCGGCGCGTTGCCGCCGCTGCATTTGGTGTTTTTCCTCGTGCCGGCGCTGGTGGGCCTGGTGTGGCTAATTGATGGGAGCCGAGCGCGCGAGCCGTCCGGGTTTTTCACCCGACGCTTCGCCTTTATCCGCACCGCTGGGTTTTCCGCCTTTGCCGCCGGCTGGTGGTTCGGCCTCGGCTTTTTTGTCGCCGGGCTTTATTGGATTACATTTTCGTTTTTGGTTCAGGCGGCGACGTTTGCCTGGATGATCCCTTTCGCCATCTTCGGCCTGTCCGCCTATCTTGCGCTTTATACCGGATTAACGGTTTGGGCCGCGTTTGTCCTGGCGCCGGCGGGCGTTGCCAGGGTGCTGGTGCTGGCGGTTGCTTGGGCGGGGTTCGAGGCGTTGCGCGGTTGGGCCCTGACCGGCTTTCCCTGGAACCTGATCGGCACGGTGTGGACCGTGTCCGACAGCATGCTGCAGATGGCCTCGGTGACAGGGGTTTTGGGCCTAAGTTTGATCACCGTGCTTGCCGCGGCGAGCCCGTCGCTGCTCGCCGGGAAAGGCAGAGCGGTTGTCTGGGCCGCTTGCCTGCCCTGGGTTGTTTTGGCGTTTGTTTGGGCTGGCGGTGTCTGGCGGCTGATTGACGCCGGGCATAAAGCCGTCGATGGGGTGAGCCTGCGGCTGGTGCAACCCAATATCGCTCAACGGGACAAATGGAACCCGCAACTGAGAGGACGGCACGTCAATACGCTGCTGGACCTCAGCCTCAAGCCCGCCGCGAATGGGACACAGCCCACCCATGTGATCTGGCCGGAGACCGCCACGCCGTTTTTCCTCGACTCGATCCCCGAGGCCATACGGGTCGCCGCCGCCGCCGCTCCGAAAGGCGGCGCGCTCCTGACCGGCGCCCCACGGCAGAAATTGGAAAACGGCCGCCGGCAAATTTGGAATAGTTTCCAGGTGGTCGGCCCGGATGCGCGAATAAGGGCCACCTTTGACAAATACCATTTGGTGCCGTTCGGTGAATATGTTCCCTTCCGCCAATATCTGAATATTTCCAGTCTGACCGGCGGCCGGACGGACTTTACACCCGGCCCCGGCCCACGGGCGGTTGAGGTGCCCGGGGCGCCGTCGGTCGTGCCGCTCATATGCTACGAGGCGATTTTCCCCGGAAAGGTAATGCCGGACAAATCGGAGGGACCGCGCCCCGGCTGGCTATTGAACTTGACCAATGACGCCTGGTTCGGCGTTTCCTCGGGGCCGTACCAACATTTCGCCGCGACCCGGCTGCGCGCGGTGGAAGAGGGCCTGCCCTTGGTGCGGGTCGCAAACACCGGCATCAGTGGTGTTGTTGACGCGTATGGGCGGGTTGTTATCCGCAGCGGACTGGAGACACAGGAAGCCTTGGATTCGGTTCTGCCAGCAAAGATAGATAGGCAAACTATATTTGCCAGGCATGGCAATTTATGGTTCTGGGTCGTCTCCTTAATGTTATTTGGGATATCCCGTATGACACGCCTGCGGAATATTCCCTATGATACCACCTTGCGAGCCTAATAAGGTGGTATGGTTGTTTAAACCTGAAATTGATTACCGTCAGAATCAACCACCTTTAAATAGAATATAATTGTGCTGTCGGCCGCCAGTGCAGCCGGCTTAAATGAGGATTTAAATCAAATGAATGCCAAACGTTCCGGACGGTTGCCTGCCCGTCCTTCCATTCCTATCCGCAAGGTTACCCGGCGGCGCGTTCCCGGAGTGCCCGATCCGATTGACGTCCATGTGGGCGGCAGGGTCCGCTTGCGCCGTACCCTTTTGGGGTTAAGCCAGGAAAAACTGGGTGAGGCCGTCGGCCTGACATTCCAGCAGATTCAAAAGTATGAACGGGGCGCCAATAGAATTGGCGCCAGCCGCATGTATGACCTGGCCCAGGTCCTTGAGGTGCCGGTGTCGTTTTTCTACGACGACATGAACGCAGAGGTAAAAAATCGAGACACCGTGGATGAAGACGGTCAGGCGGTTGATGTCGAGCTGGACGCTGATCCGTTGACCCGCCGGGAAACCATGGAGTTGGTGCGTGCCTACTATCGCGTCGGCAGCGCGCCTGTGCGTAAGCGGGTCTTCGAACTGGTCAAATCCCTGGCCAAGATGGAAGAAGCCCAAAAAAGCTAATTCGCCGAAAATTAAAATGGTGATCAAGCGGTCCCGATCTGGGATCGCTTTTTCTTTTTGGCCATCCTCGTCCTCCCGGCCTGATTCGGCTTGACCCCCAAAGCAAAGATTGTCACAAAACGACCAGTCACGCCGGTGGGGGCAGTAGCCCGTAAGTGTCCACGCGGCCATTCACTCAAAGCGTCGGGAACAGGGGAGATTTGACCGTGCCGAAAGAGAATTTTCTTTTCACTAGTGAATCAGTTTCAGAGGGCCATCCGGATAAGGTCAGCGACCGGATTTCGGATGCCGTTGTAGATGCCTATCTTGGCGGCGACCCGCTCAGCCGCGTTGCTGTTGAGACCCTAACCACCACCAATCATATCGTGTTGGCCGGTGAGGTGCGTGGTCCCAGCGACATTACCCATGAAAAATTGGAAGAACTCGCCCGCGATGCGGTCAAGGACATCGGCTACGAGCAGGACGGCTTCCACTGGAAGAATGCGCAAGTGGATGTTTACGTGCACTCTCAATCGTCGGACATTGCCCAGGGCGTTGATGCCGCCGGCAACAAGGACGAAGGTGCCGGCGACCAGGGCATCATGTTCGGCTATGCCTGCCGCGAAACCGATGTGCTGATGCCGGCGCCGATTCATTATTCCCATGCGATTTTGAAATCCATGGCGGATGCCCGTCATTCAGGCGCGGACAAGGGTCTCGGTCCGGATTCCAAGAGCCAGGTCACACTGCAGTATGAAAACGGAAAGCCGGTGCGCGCCACGTCGGTGGTGGTGTCCACCCAGCATGATGCCGACCTGGATCAGGAACAGGTCCGCGAAATTGTGCGGCCGCACGTTTTGAAGACACTGCCGGACGGCTGGATGTGCCCGGAAGAGGAATTCTACGTGAACCCGACGGGACGTTTTGTCATCGGCGGCCCTGACGGTGATGCCGGCCTGACCGGCCGTAAGATCATCGTCGACACCTATGGCGGCGCGGCGCCTCACGGCGGCGGCGCGTTCTCCGGCAAGGACCCGTCGAAGGTGGACCGGTCCGCGGCCTATGCCGCCCGCTATGTGGCGAAGAACGTGGTGGCGTCGGGCGTTGCCGATAAGTGCACCATTCAGCTGGCCTACGCCATCGGTGTCTCCAAGCCGCTGTCGGTCTATGTCGATTGTGCCGGCACGTCTCAGGTGGACGAGGACGAGTTGTCCAACGCCATCCAGAAATGCATGGACCTGAGCCCGCGCGGTATTCGGGAGCACCTGGGTCTGAGCCGTCCGATTTATGCGCGGACGGCGGCGTACGGTCACTTTGGCCGGAACCCGGACGATGACGGCGGCTTCTCCTGGGAGCGTACCGACATCGCCGACGCGATCAAAAACGCCCTTTAATCCGGTTCGACGGAAGGCGCGGCCCGGCTGTGGGGCGCGATCCCGAAAAACCGAATTTTTACGGGCGCCGAAAAGGCCATAAGCTTCGTGCCGGGCGGCAGGACCTGTTCGACACGAAGCTGCCGGCCCTGACGGTTCCTTTGGGACGTGGGCCGGGTGGTTTGGACCCGGCCTCTCTTTTTGACCCGCCGAAAAGCGAGATCTGGCTGGAAATCGGCTTCGGGTCCGGGGAGCATCTGGCCCATCAGGCGCAAAACCATCCCGAGATCGGCTTTCTTGGCGCTGAACCCTTTATCAATGGCGTTGCGACCCTGCTCTCGGTGATGGAGCGGGACGGGATCGGGAATATTCGCCTGTTTAATGACGATGTGCGGCTGCTGTTGGATGAGATCGCGGACGGCTCCCTGGGCCGGGTGTTCATTTTACATCCGGACCCCTGGCCGAAAGCGCGCCATCACAAGCGCCGGCTGTTTTCTCATGAAACGTTGGATATTTTGGCCCGGCTGATGAAGCCCGGCGCATTGTTGCGGTTCGCCTCCGACGATATGAGCTATGTCCGTTGGGCGCTGGAAATCATTGGCCGGCGCAATGATTTTACGTGGCGTGTCGATGGGCCCGCCGATTGGCGAAACCGGCCCGGGGATGCGGTTGTAACCCGCTACGAGGCGAAGGCGCTTGGGCAAGGCAAGCGCTGTGTCTATCTCAACTTCCACCGGACAGAGGTCGAGGCGTTGGAACCAAAAAACACTTGATTATCGGACCCTTAGGAACGATTATGCGCCATCATTCTTAGACATTACCGATGTATCGGCTATCTGAGAGTGGGCCTGGGGCCCACTTTTTTGTTTTTTAGGGCCCGGTTTTCCGGGACAGGAGCGCAAAAACCGGATGAACGTGGAACGCCGGATCAGCGATTTGATTTCCCCCGCTCTCGAGGCCATGGGCTACGAACTGGTGCGGGTGCAGGTCATGGGCAGCCGCCACAAGACCATGCAGGTCATGGCGGAACGGCTGGACGAAGCCGGCATGACCGTGGATGACTGTTCCGCGATCAGTCGGGAAATCTCGGCGCTTCTCGATGTGGATGATCCGATCCAGGACGCCTATGACCTGGAGGTCAGTTCTCCCGGCATCGACCGGCCCTTGGTCAAGTTGAGGGATTTCGAACGGTTTGCCGGGTTTGATGCCCGGGTTGAAATGTTCGACGCCGTCGACGGGCGCAAGAAATTTAAGGGAAAGCTCATCGGCCTTTCCGGTGAAAACGTGGAAATCAAGATGGGTGAACAGCGTGTGGCGCTGCCGTTTGACGGCATCCGCCGCGCCAAATTACTTCTGACCGATGAGCTGATCGAAGCGGCTCAGGCGGCAAACGGCTAGATAGAAGAAGGACAGATCAGAGGCTATGGACACCAACGTCGAAACCACAATGTATACCCACCCGGAACTTCTCCTGGTTGCCGATACGGTGGCGCGGGAAAAGGGCATCGACCGGGAAGAGGTTCTGGACGCCATGGAACAGGCGATCCAGAAAGCAGGCCGCTCCAAATACGGCCATGAACACGATATTCGCGCGCAGATCGACCGGAAATCCGGCGAAATAAGACTGGCGCGCTATTTAGAAGTGGCCGAGGAAATCGAAAACGAAGCCACCCAGGTCACTTTAGATGCGGCGAAAGCTCGAAAAGAGGACGCCGTGATCGGTGATTTTCTAATCGATCCGCTGCCGCCCATTGATTTCGGCAGGATCGCGGCGCAGACCGCCAAACAGGTCATCGTGCAGAAGGTGCGCGAAGCGGAACGCAAACGCCAGTATGCAGAATTCAAAGACCGGGTTGGCGAGGTGGTCAATGGCATGGTCAAACGGGTCGAGTTCGGCAATATCATCGTCGATCTCGGCGGTCGGGCCGAAGGAATTATCCGCCGGGATGAATCTATTCCGAGAGAACATTTCAACAATGGCGACCGTGTACGCTCCTATATATACGACGTCCGGGAGGAGCTTCGGGGGCCGCAGATATTCCTGTCCCGGAACCATCCCCAATTTATGGCCGCCCTGTTTACCCAGGAGGTGCCGGAAATCTACGACGGCATTATCGAGATCAAGTCGGTGGCCCGGGATCCGGGCAGCCGCGCTAAAATCGCGGTGATCTCCAAGGATTCGAGCATTGATCCGGTTGGCGCCTGCGTTGGCATGCGGGGTTCCCGCGTGCAGGCGGTGGTCGCCGAATTGCAGGGCGAAAAGATCGACATCATTTCCTGGTCCAATGAACCGGCGACGTTCATCGTCAACGCCTTGGCGCCGGCTGAAGTGTCCAAAGTCGTGCTCGACGAGGAAGCCAACAATATCGAAGTTGTGGTGCCCGATGATCAGCTCAGCCTGGCCATCGGCCGGCGCGGCCAGAACGTCCGGCTTGCGTCACAGCTGACCGGTTGGGATATCGACATTATGACCGAGGCCGAGGAATCAGAAAAACGGAACGAAGAGTTCCGCGCCCGGTCGCAGCTGTTTATGGATTCCTTGGATGTGGATGAGGTGATTGCTCAGTTACTGGTTACCGAAGGCTTCTCCACCATTGAAGAAGTGGCGTTTGTGCCGGTCGAGGAACTGTCCGGCATTGAGGGCTTTGACGACGATGTGTCGAACGAGCTGCGCGAACGCGCCCGCACCTATCTGGAGACCCGGGAATCCGAATTGACCGAAATGCGGATTGCCGCAGGCGTCAGCGACGAAGTCGCCGCCGTCGACGGCCTGACCGCAGAGATGCTGGTGAAGTTAGGTGAAAACGAGGTCAAATCCTTAGATGACCTGGGTGACCTGGCCAGTGACGAGTTGCAGGAAATCGTCGGCGAAGGCGCGCTCAGCGAGGAGAAAGCCAACGAGATCATCATGGCGGCTCGCGCTCACTGGTTCGACGACGAGGAGCCGGTCGCGGAAGAGGGTGAAACCGCCGCCGGGGCCGAAGCCGCTGATGGCGCCGGCGATAACGAGGAAGCCAAGTCGGCTGCTGACTAAGCGCACCGGTTTCGGGGAGAAATATGAGCAACCGCAAACAGACGCAAAGCGATCCGATAAGGCGCTGCATTGTGACCGGCGAAGAGCTGCCCAAAGCGGCGCTCTTGCGGTTCGTTGTCGATCCCTCGGATACGGTGATGGTTGATCTGGACGGGTCTTTGCCGGGCCGTGGTTTGTGGTTGAGCCCGCGGCGCGATATTATCGCCCGCGCTGTCGCGGAGAACACTTTTTCCAAGGCAGCCCGGCGCAAGGTGAGCGTGCCGGAAGATTTGTGCGACCGGGTCGAGGCGCTGATCCGCCAACGGTGTCTGTCGTTAATCGGACTCGCCAAAAAAGCCGGCCAATTAACCGGCGGCTTTGACCAGGTGAAGGCCTCGCTGAACGCACAGAAGGCGGGGGTTGTCTTGGCTGCGCATGACGGCGGCGATGATGGCCGCCGGAAGATTAAGGCTCTGGCGGGCGCTGGGGAGGCGCTCAGCCAATTCAGCAGCGCCGAACTTGGCGCGGCGGTTGGCCGGGATAAAATGGTGCATGCGATCATTGCGCCGGGTAAGTTTGCCGACCGCATGGCAGATAGTGCGAAGTTGCTGGCCCGGGTCTCTGCGTAGGGCGGGTCTGGTGCTGGAAATGTGTAACGGTGATATTTAAGACGTGAATTTGGCAGGAAAAGACGGAACGCTATGACGGATACGGAAGGTCAAGAACCTAAGAAGAAGCTCAGCCTAAGCAGGCCGAACAAGCTGGAGCTGAAAAAAACTGTCGAGGGCGGACAAGTGCGCCAGAGTTTCTCGCACGGGCGCTCCAAGATGGTGACCGTCGAAGTGCGCAAGAAGCGCTCCTTCGCGCCGGGCACTGCCGGCGGCATGTCCGAGGTCTTGGACGATCCCGATCTGTTGGATGAGGAGGAGGTCCAAGAAACCGCCGCCCAAGAATCAGAAGCTGCGCCGGCGCCGGCGCCTGCTGCGCCGCCTGCCCCGGATGACGCCGGACGGCAATTGACGGAACAGGAACGCGCTGCACGCGCCCGCGCATTGGACGAAGCGCGCAAAGCCGAACAAGAACGCAAAATCCGCGAAGCCGAGGAGGCCAAACGCGCCGCCGAAGCGCCGCCGGAGCCCGCGCCAGTCGAAGAAGAAAAGCCGGACGAGGATGAAGTTCGCCGTCAGGCCGAAGAACAGGCTGCCCGGGAGGCAGAGGAAAGAGGCCGCGTTGCCGCTGAAGCGGGCATGGCCAAATTAAAGGAACATGATAAGGACGATGCTGGAGAAGAGGACGCCCCGGCCAAACGCGGCAAGGTCTCTCATAAACGCCCGGCGGCCCGGAAGGGTGAACCCCGCCGCCGCTCCGGTAAGCTGACCATCGCCGAGGCTCTGGACGAAACCGAACGCGTTCGCTCCCTGGCTTCCGTGCGCCGCGCCCGGGAAAAGCAGAAAAAGCAAGAAGGACCGATCGAGCATTCGAAGATCGTCCGCGAGGTGACCTTGCCGGAGACCATCACGGTGCAGGAACTTTCCAACCGGATGGCGGAGCGCAGTGTCGAGGTGGTCAAATCCCTGATGAAAATGGGGGTTATGGCGACCATTCACCAAACCATTGATGCGGATACCGCCGAACTGGTAGCCGAGGAATTCGGCCATAAGGTCAAACGGGTTAGCGATTCCGACGTGGAAATCGGCCTCGGCGAAGAGGTCGATGCCGAAGCAGATTTGGTCGCGCGCCCGCCGGTCGTCACCGTGATGGGTCATGTCGATCACGGCAAGACATCCCTGCTGGACGCGCTCCGTAACGCAGACGTGGTGTCCGGCGAAGCCGGCGGCATCACCCAGCATATCGGCGCCTATCAAGTTTCCACCGACAATGGTCAAAAAATCACGTTCGTCGATACACCGGGCCACGAGGCTTTTACCGCCATGCGCTCCCGGGGCGCAAAGGTCACCGATATTGTTGTCCTGGTGGTTGCGGCCGATGACGGCATCATGCCGCAAACGGTCGAGGCCATTGATCACGCCAAGGCGGCCGAGGTGCCGATTATCGTTGCGGTCAATAAGATCGACCGGCCGGACGCCAATCCTCAACGGGTCAAAACCCAGTTGCTTGAGCACGAAATCGTCCTCGAAGCCATGGGCGGCGACGTGCTGGATGTGGAGGTTTCCGCTACCGAAGGCATTAATCTCGACAAGCTGGAGGAAGCGATCCTTCTCCAGTCCGAAATTTTGGACCTTAAAGCCAATCCCGACCGGGCCGCCGAAGGCGCCATCGTTGAAAGTCGGGTGGAGCCTGGCCGCGGGTCTGTCGCGACCATTTTGGTCCAGCGCGGCACATTGAAGGTCGGCGATATTTTCGTGGCCGGCGCTGAATGGGGCCGGGTACGGTCGTTAACCAACGACAAAGGCGATACGGTCGATGAAGCCGGCCCATCCGTACCCGTCGAAGTCACCGGCCTGCAAGGCACCCCTGAAGCAGGTGATGAATTTGTCGTGGTCGATAGCGAATCCCGCGCCCGCGAAATCGCCGAATTCCGTCAGGGCAAAAAGCGCGCGGTTCGCACGGCGGTTGCCCCGCGTGGCACGTTGGATGAAATGTTCTCCGCCATTCAGGCCGGCGAGGCAAAAGAGCTGCCCCTGGTGATTAAGGCCGATGTCCAAGGTTCCGTCGAAGCGATCTCCGGCATGCTCGACAAGCTGCCCCAGGACGAAGTGAAGATCCAGCTGTTGCACGACAGTGCGGGTGGCATCAATGAATCCGATGTGCAGCTTGCCAATGCGTCGGGTGCGGTGGTTCTCGGCTTTAACGTCCGAGCCAACAAACAGGCGCGCGATCTGGCCGAGGCAGAGGGCGTGGACATCCGCTATTATTCCGTCATCTACGAGCTGATCGACGATATCAAGAACCTGCTGGTCGGCCTGATGACGCCGGAGATTCGCGAGAGCTTCCTGGGCAATGCGGAAATCCGCGAAGTGTTCAATGTCTCCAAGGTGGGCCGGGTGGCCGGCTGCTATGTCAGCGAAGGCACGGTTCGCCGTGGCGCAAAGGTGCGCCTGCTGCGGGATGATGTGGTTGTCCATGAGGGCAGCCTGTCGACCCTCAAGCGCTTCAAGGACGATGTCCGTGAAGTGAAAGAGAATTACGAATGCGGCATGTCGTTCGAGAACTACAACGACATCAAGGTTGGCGACGTGATCGAATGCTTCGACACACAGGAAGTGGCGCCGGAAATTTAACCGGCTGCCGCTTACCGGCCTAACGAAACCAAATTAAGTCTTATCCGAGAAAGTCAGGCCATGACCAAGGGAGTCAGTCGAGCGCCAAGTCAACGGCAATTGCGGGTCGGTGAGGAAGTCCGCCACGCCTTGGCTCAGGTGATCGAGCGCGGCGAGCTGCACGACCCCGTCCTGGCAGGCATCTCTATCACCGTGGCAGAGGTGCGGATCAGTCCCGATCTCCGCAACGCAACGGCGTTCGTCTCCCAATTGGGCGGCGGTGATTCAGCCACCTTACTGGCGGCGCTCAAGCGGGCGGAACCGTTTATCCGCCGTCGTATCGGCCAGATGGTGCGGCTCAAATTCACGCCTAAGCTGAACTTCGAAGCGGACACGTCCTATGATTATGCGGACCATATCGATGAACTGCTGAAGGCCGTGCCAAAGCCGGGGGATGATTGAAATGGGCCGCCGCAGGAAGGGAAACCCGGTCCATGGCTGGCTGATTGTCGACAAGCCCGCCGGCATGACCTCGTCCCATGTGGTAAACCGGGTGCGCCGCATGCTGAATGCCGCCAAAGTCGGCCACGGCGGCACCTTGGACCCGATGGCCACCGGTTTATTGCCCCTGGCGTTCGGTGAAGCGACCAAAACAGTTTCTTATGTGATGGATGGGCGCAAAAGCTACGAGTTCGAGGTGCGCTGGGGCGAAGCCCGGGATACGGATGACGCCGAAGGTGAGGTGATCGAAACCAGCGATGTGCGCCCGTCCCGCGATGAAGTCGAGGCTGTGCTGGACCAATTCACCGGCGAGATCGAACAAGTGCCGCCGGCCTATTCGGCAATCAAGGTGGATGGCCAGCGAGCCTATGCACTGGCGCGCGCCGACAAGGAGGTGGATCTCGCGCCGCGCACGATTTTGATCGAGGAAATCGAATTGGCGGACATGCCCGACGCTGATCATGCCGTATTCCGGGTTGTTTCCGGCAAGGGGGCCTATATGAGGGGCTTGGCGCGGGATATCGCCCGCGCGCTGGGCACCGTCGGACACGTATCGCGGCTGCGCCGGACGGGTCTTGGACCCTTTCGCGAGGACGACGCGATTTCTCTGGACAAGATCAAGGAATTAGGGCATATCGCGCCCGCCGAAGACATATTGCGGCCGGTTGAGACCGCGCTGGACGACATCCCGGCGCTGGCCCTGACCGAAGACGAGGCGCGCCGCCTCAAATGCGGACAAGCTGTTTCCGCGTTGACGGTGGCAAAGCGGACTCCCCTCACTGATATAGACCAAGGCGATACGGTTTTCGCCATGGCAGAGGGTAAGCCGGTGGCGTTGGCTCGTCTGGAGGGTGGAGAAATCCGTCCTTTCCGTGTGTTGAACCTTTAGAAACGGAGTATGACGATGTCGATTACGCCCGAGCGCAAGCAAGAGCTCATTGCCGAGTATGCCACCAAAGACGGCGATACCGGTTCCCCCGAAGTTCAGGTCGCGATTTTGAGTGAACGGATTTCCAACCTCACCGAACACTTGAAAATCCACAAGAAGGATTTCCATTCGCGCCGGGGCCTGCTGATGATGGTCGGCCAACGCCGCCGTCTGTTGGACTACCTGAACAACAAAAAAGCTGAACGTTATGAAAGTTTGATCAAGCGGCTGGGATTACGCCGCTAGGGGCAAGACCAATTGGGCGCGCACCCCTTTTTATGACGATGCGCCCTTTTTAGTGTCTGCCGGTTTGTCATGGATAGAGATATTTTTATTCCCGTAAAGCGTTGGTCCGATTTCGGCGGCGCGCCTGTTGGCGCGCCTGTTTGATTTAGGCCCGGCGTGCGGCTTGGCGCCGCTGACGGCTGGTAGGTTTGTGAAGATATATTTCCGTACGTAGGAAGGAAGAGAGAGATATGTTTAACGAGTTCAAGAAAGAAATAGATTTCGGCGGACGTCCGCTGATTTTGGAAACGGGCAAGATCGCCCGTCAGGCCGACGGCGCCGTTCTGGCGACCTACGGCGAAACCAAGGTTCTCTGCACGGCAGTCGGTGAGCGTTCCCCCAAACCGGGAATCGACTTTTTCCCGCTGACCGTCAATTACCAGGAAAAAACCTTCGCCGCCGGTAAAATTCCGGGCGGCTTTTTCAAGCGGGAAGGGCGTCCCACCGAAAAGGAAACCCTGACCTCCCGTCTGATTGACCGGCCGATCCGGCCCCTGTTTGCCGACGGCTATAAAAACGAAACCCAGGTGATCTGCACGGTTCTGGCCCACGATCTGGAAAACGACCCGGATGTCGTGGCCATGATCGGCGCCTCTGCGGCTCTCACCATTTCCGGCATTCCGTTCCTGGGCCCGATCGGTGCGGCCCGGGTTGGGTACAAGGACGGCGAATATGTGCTGAACCCGAAAGTCGAGGATGTTCCCGAGTCGGAGCTTAATCTGGTCCTGGCCGGCACCCGCGAAGGGGTGCTGATGGTGGAATCGGAAGCCAGCGAGCTTTCCGAAGAGGTGATGCTCGGTGCGGTTATGTTCGGTCATAATGCTTACCAAGCAGTGATCAACGGCATTATCGAGCTGGCCCAGGCTTGCGCGAAAGAGCCTTGGGATCTGCCGGAAGCGCCGGCCGGCGTCGCCGAAGTCGCCGCCAAGGTGCGCGAAATGGCCGAGGCCGATCTGCGTGAGGCCTATAAAGAGTCTGAAAAAACCGCCCGTCAGGAAAAAATCGGCGCGGTGAAGGACAAAGTGGTCGAAGCTTTTGCCGACAATGAAGATGTCGAAAGCAACTGGGTGTCGGGCGCGTTCAAGGACTTGGAAAAGGACATTGTCCGGCGGGATATCCTGAGCACCGGCATGCGGATCGATGGACGTGATACGAAGACCGTCCGCCCGATCGTCTCCGAAGTGGGCATTCTGCCCCGGGCCCACGGCAGCGCGCTGTTCACCCGCGGTGAGACCCAGGCCCTGGTGGTCGCCACTCTGGGCACCGGTCAGGACGAACAGATCATCGATGGTCTGGATGGAGATTACCGGGAACACTTCATGCTGCACTATAACTTCCCGCCCTATTCGGTCGGTGAAGCGGGTCGCATGGGCGGTCCCGGCCGCCGGGAAATCGGCCACGGTAAGCTGGCCTGGCGTGCGCTGCGTGCGCTGCTGCCGTCGAAGGAAGACTTCCCGTATACGATCCGGGTGGTTTCCGAAATTACCGAGTCCAACGGCTCATCCTCCATGGCGACAGTCTGTGGCACGTCGCTGTCCCTGATGGACGCTGGTGTGCCCTTGCCGCGCCCGGTGGCGGGTATCGCCATGGGCCTGATCAAGGAAGATGACGGCGTTGCCGTGCTGTCCGATATTCTCGGCGACGAGGATCATCTGGGCGACATGGACTTCAAGGTTGCCGGCACGTCCGAAGGTGTGACGTCCCTGCAGATGGACATCAAGATCACGTCCATCACCGAGGACATCATGAAAACGGCGCTGGAACAGGCCCGGGACGGCCGGCTGCACATCCTGGGCGAAATGGCTAACGCCATCGACAGCGCCCGGACAGATGTCAGCCAGAACGCGCCGCGCATCACGGTGATCACCATTCCGAAGGACAAAATCCGGGATGTGATCGGACCGGGCGGTAAGGTGATCCGCGAGATTTGCGAGACCACCGGCGCGAAGATCGATATCGATGACGATGGAACGGTTAAAGTGGCCGCGGTTGACGAAGCCGCGTCCGAGGCCGCGGTCAACGAGATCAAAAACATCACCGCCGAGCCCGAGATCGGCATCATCTACACCGGTAAAGTGGTGAAGACGGTCGATTTCGGCGCCTTCGTGAACTTCCTGGGTTCCCGTGACGGTCTGGTGCATATCAGCGAAATGAAGCCGGAACGGGTCGAGAAAACCACGGATGTGGTCAATGTCGGCGACGAAGTGAAGGTCAAGCTGATCGGCATCGATGACCGGGGCAAGGTGAAGCTCTCGATGAAGGTTGTTGATCAGGAGACTGGTGAGGATATCACCGACCAAGTCTCCAAGAAGAAAGACGGCTAGTTCGAATTTGGCTTGCTCGCCGGGGGCGTTAAGAAAACTTCTCCCGGCGAGTCGCCAAGTCCGAATTGGGTACATATATTAATATTGTAAGGGGCCGGGCGCTTGGCAACGATCAGCTACCCGGCTTGTTTTTGTTTTATAGCGTCGAGATCCAAGTGACATGAGCCCATCAGACGCCGCAAGTTCTGTCGAAAACGATTTCTCCAGCCGCAATAGTTTTGGCTACGAGGACCTGATCGAGTGTGCGAACGGCAAACTCTTCGGTCCTGGTAACGCCCAATTGCCGGCCCCACCCATGCTGATGTTCGACCGAATCACCAACATCACGGCGGACGGTGGGTCTTACGGCAAAGGTGTCGTCGAGGCCGAACTGGACATCACGCCGGAGCTTTGGTTTTTCCAATGCCATTTTTTAAATGATCCGGTCATGCCCGGCTGTTTGGGTTTGGATGCGCTGTGGCAGCTGGTTGGGTTTTACATCGGCTGGACCGGCGCGCCGGGCCGCGGCCGCGCCTTGGGCGTCGGCGAAGTTAAGTTCACCGGTCAGGTAACGCCGGACGCCAAACTGGTCAGCTACAAGGTGGATATTCGCCGCCTGATCAATCGCAAGCTGGCGCTCGCCATTGCCGACGGGTCTATGGCCGTGGACGGGGAAGTGGTCTACGAAATTCAGAACATGAAAGTCGGCACTTTCGTGCCTGACGCGGAAGAGGAGTGACGCAACCGTGAGAAGAGCTGTCATTACCGGTATCGGCATTGTCTCCAGCATCGGCGACAATAAAGAAGAAGTTCTCGAATCCCTCAAGCAGGGCAAATCGGGTATTTCTCATGCCGACGAATACGAGGAAAAAGGGTTCCGCAGCCATGTTTACGGCAAGCCGAAACTGGACATCGAAGGCGCCCTGGACCGCAAATTGCGCCGGTTCATGGGCGACGGGGCGGCCTATAATTACATCGCCATGGAGCAGGCCATCGCCGATTCCGGCCTGACGGAAAATGAAATTTCACATGAACGCACCGGCCTGATCATGGGCTCGGGTGGTCCGTCCACCCGCAATCTGATCCAGGCGGCGGACGCCGCGCGGGAGCGGGGCCCGAAAAAAGTCGGTCCGTTCATGGTGCCCCGAACCATGTCGAGCACCAATTCGGCGACATTGGCAACGCCGTTTAAAATTCACGGCGTCAACTATTCGATCAGTTCGGCCTGTTCCACCAGCGCCCACTGCATCGGCAACGCGGCCGAGCTTGTCCAATGGGGCAAGCAGGACATCGTTTTCGCCGGCGGCGGCGAGGAACTGGACTGGTGCATGTCGGTGATGTTTGACGCCATGCCGGCGCTTTCCTCCAAGTATAACGACACCCCGGAAAAAGCCTCACGCGCTTTTGACGCCAACCGCGACGGGTTCGTGATTGCCGGTGGCGGCGGTGTCGTTGTGGTTGAGGAATATGAGCACGCCAAGGCCCGCGGCGCCAAGATTTACGGGGAAGTGGCCGGCTACGGCGCGACCTCCGACGGTTATGACATGGTTCAGCCGTCCGGTGAAGGCGCGGTTCGTTGCATGAAGATGGCCATGTCCACGGTCGATCAACCGGTTGATTATATCAACACCCATGGCACCAGCACCCCTGTTGGCGACGTGCAGGAGTTGAAAGCCATTCGTGAAGCCTTCGACGACCGCAACCGCATCCCTCATTTCAATTCGACCAAGTCGATGACCGGCCACTCCTTGGGTGCAGCGGGCGTGCAGGAATCCATCTACTCTCTGCTCATGATGGACAACAACTTTATCTGCGAGTCCATCAATATCGAAGAGCTGGAACCCGAAGCGGACGATATGCCCGTGGTCCGGGAGCGTATGGACGATGCGGAGATCAACTGCGTGCTGTCCAACAGTTTCGGTTTCGGCGGCACCAACGCCAGCCTGATCTTCACCCGGGTCGACGCGTAAGCGTCTCCGGGCTTTACCGGATCACCATGATTTCCCTCAGCCAGGAAACCCCCCGCCCATGAGCGATCAGCCCGCATTGATGGCCGGCAAGAAAGGACTTGTCCTTGGGGTCGCTAACGAGCGCTCCATCGCTTGGGGCATCGCCGAGACCTTGAACACCCATGGCGCGGACATGGCGTTTACCTATCAGAACGACGCATTCGCCAAGCGGGTTGTCCCCCTGGCGGAAGGGATTGGATCCGATCTGGTTCTCCCCTGCGATGTGGATCAGCCGGGCAGTCTGGCGGCCGTCTTCGACGCCGTGAAAGACAAATGGGGCTCGCTGGATTTTGTCATCCACTCCCTGGCCTACTCGGACAAGGATGAACTAACCGGCCGCTATGTGGACACCAGCGCCGACAACTTCGCCCGCACCATGTCCATTTCCTGTTATTCGTTTACCGAGACGGCGCGCCTCGCCCGGCCGCTGATGACAAATGGCGGAAGCCTGATCACGCTGACGTACTACGGCGCGGAGCGGGTAATGCCAAACTACAATGTCATGGGCGTCGCCAAGGCGGCGCTCGAAGCCAGCGTGCGCTATCTGGCGGCTGATTTGGGTCCGGACAATATCCGGGTGAACGCGCTTTCAGCCGGTCCGATGAGGACGCTCGCGGGCAGCGCCATCGGCAGCGCCCGAAAAATCTTTAACTGGACGGCCGCAAACGCGCCGCTTCGCCGGGCCGTTTCCCTCGAGCAAGTGGGGCATTCGGCGCTCTATCTGTTGAGCGATTTGGCGGGTGGGGTGACCGGCGAAGTCCATCATGTGGACAGCGGCTACAACATTGTCGGCCTGCCTTATCTGGGCGGTGACGACGGCGCCGGCGGGTAAATCGCAGGCTGATATTACTCTGGACCGGGCCTAATCTATCCGCTAAAACCTTCGAACGATTGTGGTTATTTCTCATTCGGTAGTGATTTTCATGGATCGTCCTTTTACCCATATTGTCGATAAACTACGTTCCGTCGATTTGCGGCCGACCCGCCAGCGGATGGCGCTCGCCAAACTCCTGTTCGATGGCCCGCATCGGCATGTGACTGCTGAAATGCTGCACTCCGAGGCGCAGGATGCCAACGTCAAGGTCTCCCTGGCCACGGTCTACAACACCCTGCATCAGTTCACCGGCGCCGGATTGTTGAAAGAAATTGTCATCGACGCTGGCCGGTCCTATTTCGATACAAATATCGAAACCCACCATCACTTCTATAACGAAGATTCCAAGGTTCTTTCTGATATATCCGGCGATCAAATCTCTTTTGAACAATTGCCGACGCCGCCCGATGGCAAGCAAATCAGCAGCGTCGATGTCGTTGTTCGAGTTCGCTCAGTTTAATACTTATAAATCAATAATTTATATTGTTTTTTAGAATGGTTAAAATAACCGTTGACTCTTGCTGCGCCCCTGACCATATTGGGCTTGGTTTTCGGCGGTCCGTAAGGGCGGCTGATGACGACCGATTTCTGTTAACGCTTTCGATCGAAAGGGGAGGGGTCAATGCCCGCACTCAAAGGAACGCAAACCGAAGAAAATCTTAAAGAGGCTTTTGCCGGTGAATCCCAGGCGAACCGCCGTTATCTGTATTTCGCCCAAAAGGCGGACGTGGAAGGCTACAACGATGTTTCCACCGTTTTCCGCTCCACCGCGGAAGGTGAAACCGGCCACGCCCACGGCCACCTGGAATATCTCGAGGAAACCGGCGATCCCGCCACCGGGGAGCCGATCGGCACCACCTCTGACAACTTGAAGGCTGCCGTTGCCGGTGAAACCCACGAGTACACCGACATGTATCCGGGCATGGCGAAGACCGCCCGTGATGAAGGGTTCGACGAAATTGCCGACTGGTTCGAGACCCTGGCCAAGGCCGAAAAGTCTCACGCCGGACGCTTCCAGAAAGCGCTCGACAACCTCGACGGCTAAGCCGGATCGTCGATTGAATTAATCGGGGGGTCCGGTTGCCGGGTCCCCCGATTTTGATTTTTCCTAGAATTCAAGAGGCTCCCATGCGCGAAGGCAGTTTAGATGCGCCCATCCGTCATCCGTTGAAATGGCAGGACCCGGATTTTACTGATCCGGAGAAAATTGACGCGGAACTCCGGCGGGTCTTTGATATTTGCCATGGTTGCCGGCGCTGTTTCAACTTGTGCGACTCATTTCCGAAACTGTTCGACTTTATCGACGAATCGGAAACCGGCGAACTGGATTCGGTGGATTCCAAGCTGTTCAAGCCGGTGGTCGATGCGTGCACGCTTTGCGACATGTGCTTTATGACCAAGTGCCCATATGTGCCGCCCCATGAATTTGATCTGGATTTTCCGCATCTGATGCTGCGATATCGCGCGATGGAGTTCAAACAGGGCAAGGTGAAATTCGCGCATCGCCAGCTCACCCAAACGGATCGCAATGGCAAGCTTGCCGGGTCCATCGCGCCGTTGGCCAACTGGGGATCGGACCGGCGCAATGGCCTGACCCGCCCGGTGATGGAAGCCGCCATGGGTGTTCATCGCGAAGCCGATCTGCCGAAGTTCCATGGCAACACGTTCATGAAACGCGCGGCCAACAAGCCGGCCCGCACCGAAGACGCCCCGGCCAAAGACCGCAAGGCGGTTCTCTATGCCACCTGCTTTGTCAATTATTACAGCCCCGACATCGGCGAGGATGCGCTGGCTGTTTTGGCCCGCAACGGTGTCGAGACGGAAACCGTCTATCCCGAATGCTGCGGCATGCCCCAACTGGAACAGGGCGATATCGCCGCCGTCGCCGACAAGGCCAAAGCCGTCGCCAAGGAATTGCTGCCCTGGGTCGACAAGGGCTATGACATTGTCGCCCTGGTGCCGTCCTGTGCGCTGATGATGAAATTCGAATGGCCGTTGATCCTGCCTGATGATGCGCATGTAAAGCGGCTGGCCGAGGCGACCTTCGATATCAGCGAGTATGTGGTCGACATTGCTAAAAAGGAAGGCCTCGCCCCCGGTCTCAAGACAGTAGAAGGCGGGGTTACGGTCCATCTGGCCTGCCATGCCCGCGCCCAGAACATGGGTCCCAAGGCCGCCGACATGCTGCGCGAACTGCCCGATACCGACGTCAAAGTGATCGAACGCTGTTCCGGTCATGGCGGTTCCTGGGGTGTGCTGAAGGAAAATTTCGACACCGCCATCAAGGTGGGCCGGCCCGTTGCACGCCAGGCCGGCGAGGCCGGCCATGGCGCCGTCGTTTCCGAATGCCCCTTGGCGCGGGATCACATTGTGCAGGGCATGGAAAAACTGGCGGATGGCAAAGCACCGGATGTGGCTGCTGTGAAACACCCGATCCAGGTGATCGCCCGCGCCTATGAGAATAACGAAAGCTAACGACGAGACCGAGATGAAGACCGAACTGACCCGAGACGATATTTTGGATATGGACGCATACAACGCTGTTCGGGACGAGCGCCGCCCGGCGATCCTGGAAACCAAGCGCAAGCGTCGTCTCCAAGTGGGCCCCCACGCCACCTTCTATTTCGAATGTTTCGATACCATGTGGTATCAGATCCAAGAAATGCTCAGGATTGAAAAGGGCGGCGAAGAACAATTGGCCGACGAGCTGGAGGCCTATAGCCCGCTGGTGCCCAAAGGCGACGAACTGGTCGCGACCGTGATGTTTGAAATCCCGGATGCCGACTTGCGCGCCCGTATTCTTGGTGGTCTCGGCGGCGTCGAAGAAACCATCACCATGGATATCGGCGACGAGACGATTGCCGCCGAGGCGGAGCAGGATGTGGACCGGACCAGCGCCGCTGGCAAGGCGTCATCGGTGCAGTTTGTGCATTTCAAGCTGACACCGTCGCAGATCGCGGCGTTTACGTCGCCGGACACCCGGGTCATGGTTGGCATCAACCATTCCAATTACGGCCATATGGCCATTCTGTCCGATGAGTTAAAGGAAGAATTGGCGCGGGACTTCGCCGGCTAAGAGGGTCTACTTGATCCGTTCTTTCGGATAGACGCCCCAAAATTCGACCCGCCGCAGCCAGCCGTCATATTTACCGAAGGACGCCTGGCACCAGCCGGATTTCTCCGGGCAGTTTTTAATTTCGCCGACCGTGCCTGGTTCAAGCCGGGCCACGGCCGAGGCGGACACGTCGGCATCCCCTCTGAGCGTTCGAATCTGGCCGGTAACCACGATCATGCGGCGGTTGCTCAACATGCTTTGGTGAATCCAGCCTTCCGAGCCCTGCACATCACGCACTTTGCGCCAGGTGCCGAACTCGGCGACCACTTCCATGGGCATGTTACGGCGCTTATAGACCCAGTCCACAGGGTATCGCACGCCGGGTCCAGTCCGCATGTTTACTTCGTCGGACCTGAGTGACACGAACCGGGGCAAGGGCAGGCCGCTAGCGGACGGTTGCGCCCACGCGGCATAGGGTTCGATTACGAGCGCCGTGGCGGCAACCGCCAGCCCCAAGAATAATTTTGGAAACGTCATGACGTTAGTTCTAGCGCCGAATTCTTGCCAATTTCTTACCCTACATCCACGGACATTGCCTAAGGGACGGCGCGCCGCTGGTCAAGAGATGGTCCTTGCTTACCCGCCTCTCACTACCTACCGTGGCCCGGCAAAAAGCCGCGGGAAAACCGGAGAAGTACAGAGATGAGCAGCAAGGCTAAAATGATCGTGACCCGGCGCATGCCGGACGCCGTGGAAGCGCAAATGCGCGACTTGTTCGACACGACGCTCAATTCGGAGGACACGCCCCTCACAAAAGATCAGCTTATCCAGGCAGTACACGAGGCCGACATTCTCGCGCCCACGGTGACCGATCAACTCACCGACGAGGTGATCAATGAGGCGGGACCGCAACTCAAATTGATCGCTAATTTCGGCGTCGGTGTGAACCACATCGATCTGGAGGCGGCCAAGGCCAAGGGTATTGCCGTCTCGAACACGCCGGACGTGCTGACCGAGGACACGGCGGACCTCACCATGGCGCTGATCCTGATGGTGTGCCGTCGGTTGGGCGAGGGCGAACGGATGGTCCGGGCGAACGCGTGGACCGGCTGGACGCCGACACAATTGATGGGCCAGCGGGTGACGGCCAAGAAGCTCGGCATCATCGGCATGGGCCGCATCGGTGCAGCGGTGGCAAGGCGGGCGCGCGGCTTCGACATGGACATTCACTACCACAACCGCCGTCCCGTGGACCCGGCCATCGACACCGAGCTACAGGCGACCTATTGGGACGATCTGGACGCTATGCTCAGCCATGTAGATATCGTATCCATCAATTCCCCGTACACGCCGGAAACGGCGAACCTGCTCAGCCGGGACCGGTTATCAAAAATGAAGCCCGGCGCGTACCTGGTGAACACGGCGCGGGGCGGTATTGTCGATGAAGAAGCGCTGATTGATCTGATTAAATCCGGGGCCATCGGCGGGGCCGGCCTGGACGTGTTTGATGGGGAGCCGGCGGTGAATCCGGCGTTCCAGGAGATGGACGAGGTCGTGTTGCTGCCGCACTTGGGGTCCGCCACGGTGGAGGGCCGGGTGGCCATGGGCGAAAAAGTGATCGCCAATGCGCTGGCCATGCTGGCCGGCGAGCCGCTGCTTGATCCTGTCTAGAGCGCTCTAAAATCAGTCTCGTTTGATGGACGCCTGTGGGCCGCACAGTTTGCAGGCTGGATCGGGCTTGAACTTGACCTTGCGGAAATCCGTGGTCAGACCGTCGAAGATGAGGAGGCTGCCCGACAGGCTCTCGCCCGCAGCGGTGATCTCCTTTAACACTTCGGCCGCTTGTAGGGATCCGATGACGCCGCAGAGCGCGCCCAACACCCCGGCCTCGGCGCAGGTCGGCACTGTGTCCGGCGGCGGCGGTTCGGGGAACAGGCAACGGTAGCAGGGGTGCGCTCCCTGTCCGTTATCCTGATACGCCTTGTAAGTGCTGAGCTGTCCGTCGAATCTTAGGATCGCGCCGGACACCAATGTCTTCTTGAGGTGATAACACGTGTCGTTCACCAAAAACCGGGTGTCGAAATTGTCGCTGCCATCGGCCACTACGTCGTACTGGTTAATAATTTCCGCTGCATTGGTTTCCGTCAGCCGTTCCCGGTGGATATTCACCCTAACCTCGGGGTTAATGGCCAGGGCCGCCTGCCGGGCGCTCTCCGCTTTGTCTATCCCGATCCGATCGGTGGTATGGGCGATCTGGCGCTGGAGATTGGAGAGATCGACCGCATCATCATCGATGATGCCGATGGCGCCCACGCCAGCTGCCGCGAGATACAGGATGATCGGCGAGCCCAATCCACCGGCCCCAACGACCAGGACCTTGGCTGCCGAAATTCGCGCCTGGCCCGGACCGCCGATTTCCGGCAGTAAAATATGCCGGGCGTAGCGTTCGACCTGTTCGTCGGAAAGGGACATCCCCTGTTGCCCCGTGCGCCGGCTACTCGCCGATGCCGTCGAACAGCGCTGTGGACAGATATCGCTCGGCAAAGGACGGCAAGATCACGACGATGGTTTTTCCCGCCATGTCTTCCCGCTGGGCAACCTCGATGGCCGCCGCCACCGCTGCGCCGGAAGAAATACCTACCGGGATGGCATCGCTGGCGGCCAGACGCCGCGCTGTGGTAAAGGCGGTTTCATTGCCGATCTGGATGACCTCGTCCACCAAATCGGTATCGAGGTTGTCAGGGATGAATCCGGCGCCGATACCTTGAATTTTGTGTGGTCCGGCAGCACCGCCGGAAATAACCGGGCTGTCTTCGGGTTCCACGGCGATAGCGCGGAAGTCCGGATTACGGGATTTCAGAACCTCCGCTACGCCGGTCAGCGTGCCGCCCGTGCCCACGCCGCCGATGACCGCATCGACCTTGCCGCCCGTATCCTTCCAGATCTCTTCCGCCGTGGTTTGGCGGTGGATTTCCGGATTGGCCGGATTGCTGAACTGTTGGGGCATCATCGCGTCCGGATTTTCCCTAAGGATTTCCTCGGCCCGGGCGATGGCCCCCGGCATGCCCTTGGCCGCCGGAGTCAATTCTATTTCCGCCCCCAGCAGATATAGCATCTTGCGGCGTTCCAGAGACATGCTTTCCGGCATGGTCAGGATCAGCCGGTAGCCTCTCGCCGCACAGACAAACGCCAGCGCGATTCCGGTATTGCCGGAGGTTGGTTCGACGATAAGCCCGCCGGGTTTCAAATCGCCGGACTTTTCGGCGGCGTCGATCATGGCGAAGCCGATCCGGTCTTTGACCGAGGCCAGCGGGTTGAAAAATTCCAATTTGCAGAGAATCTCCGCCTTACAGTTTTTCTCGGCCGCCAGCTTGTTGAGCCGGACCAGCGGCGTTGCCCCGATCGTATCAATGATCGAGTCGTAGATCTTGCCGCGAAATTCTCCCTTTGAGGCGTCTGTCATTGTCTTTCCTACTGTGTGTGAAAAACCAATCGTGAGGGCTAGATCGAAAAATCGAGGTTCTGCCGGCCCTCGCTTTCCACACCCTGGCGGTTGGCTTGGTTGCACAAATCGTCGATCGTGATCCCGTCCAGCTTGGTCATCATATCCGATTGCAGATCTTCCCACATCGGCCGGATGACCTTGCCGGAAAGCTCGGAACCATTGTCGTCGGACGGCAGATCGGCCGCCGTCTCCATGGTGCGGACGATGCGGACAATATCACCGACACTGATTCGGCGGCGTTCCCGCGCCAAATTGTAGCCGCCTCTGGGTCCGCGGGTGCCGGTCAGAATGCCGGAACGGACTAATTGTTGAAGGGCCTGCTCCAGATAGCGCTGCGGGATGCCCTGGCGGCGCGTGATTTCCCGGCTTTGAACCGGCAGGCCGCTGGAGTGATAGGCGATGTCCACCACGGCCTCGATGGCGAACATCATTTTTTTGGATAGCCTGAGCATCTGTCTAACCCCCTGACGGCCCTTTTGTCTCAACCCCGGTGGAGCCAAACCCCCCGGCGCCCCTTTCAGTTTCCGGCAGTTCATCCATTTCGACCCAATCAAAGGACGTGACCGGCGCCACCACCAATTGGGCGATGCGCATTCCCCGCTCGACGGAAAAGGCTTCGGCGCCGTGATTGATCATGATGGCGCCGACCTCTCCCCGGTAGTCGGCGTCGATGGTGCCCGGACTGTTGAGCACGGTAATTCCATTTTTAACCGCCAAGCCGGACCGCGGGCGGACTTGCGCTTCAAACCCCGGCGGCAGGGCAATGGCGATTCCGGTTGGAATAATCGCTCGTTCTCCTGGCTGCAGGACGACTGTTTCCTCAACGGCCGCCAACAGATCGGCCCCCGCCGCCAAGGCGGTCGCTGCAGCCGGCAACGGCAGGTCTGCCCCGTGGGGCAGGCGTTTGATGGAAACGGTGATGCCGGTCATCGGGTGATTTCCCCGAGATGGCGGATGATCCGCTCGGTCAAACGGTGACCGACATCGTCCTTTGACATGGTCGGCCAATCTTCGACCCCGTCGGCATCGATCAGGTGCACCGTGTTGTCCGCGCCGCCGAAGGTTTCCGTTCCTTCAGAAACATCGTTGGCGACAATCCAGTCGCACCCTTTTTTTTGCCTTTTGGCCGTGGCCTGTTCCACCACATTGCCGGTTTCCGCCGCAAAGCCGATGATCAGCGGCGCGCGGGCATCGCCGGGTTGAGACAGGGTCGCCAAAATGTCCGGGTTTTCGGCAAGCTCCAGGTTGGGGACCTTGCCGTTTTTCTTGATCTTGGTTGCGGCCTGATCCGCCGCCCGCCAATCAGCCACGGCCGCGGCACACACCACGATATCGGCCGGTAATTCAGCCTCGCACGCCGCCAGCATTTCGACTGCGGAATTGATCCGCCGCACGGTGACGCCGGGCGGGTCCGGCAACTGGGTCGGGCCGGACACCAGCACGGTTTCCGCCCCGGCGTCCGCCAAGGCTTGGGCGATGGCGTAACCTTGTTTTCCAGATGACCGGTTGGCGATATAGCGTACGGGATCCAGGGCCTCATGGGTGGGCCCGCCGGTCACCAGGGCCTTGCGTCCCGCCAGCTTGCCGCCGGCGTTATGTGGTTTGAGAAAAAAATCGGTGATGGCCTGGAGTATCTCAGCCGGCTCCGACATCCGGCCCATCCCGTATTCGCCGCAGGCCATGTCCCCTTCGACCGGGCCGATCAAGGATACGCCGCGGCTTTTCAGGACGTCGATATTTTCCTGGGTGGCGGCATGGTCCCACATGCGGACATTCATGGCCGGCGCAGCCAGAACCGGTTTATCGGTGGCCAGTAGGACTGTTGTGGCCAGGTCATCGGCGATGCCTGCCCGCATCTTGGCGAGAATATCGGCGGTGGCGGGGACCACGACCAGCACATCCGCGTCGCGGGACAGCTGGATATGGCCCATTTCATGTTCGTCGGTAAGAGAAAAGATATCCTGATAAACTTTGTCTTCACTGAGCGCGCTCAAGGCAAGAGGCGTGACAAACTGCGCCCCGCCCCGGGTCAGGATGCAGCGCACCTCGTGGCCCACCCCTTTCAACAGCCGGGTCAGCTCCAGACTTTTGTACGCGGCGATTCCACCAGAAATGATGAGAAGGATCCTTTTCCCGCCAGCCATTGGGAAATCCTAATAATTCACGAAGTCAGACTGTAATTAACTTACTGGCAGGGTAAAACCAATGCAAGCACTTGAAATATGAGGGAAATTTAAACGAGAAACAGCAGCGCCACCAAAATCGCGATAATGGCCAAATATATGCGGGGTGACAGGGACTTATTGTGACTATCGGCACGGGTCATACCCCGAACCGTATCGGGATGCAGTTTCAATCCGCCCTGTCTCAACGCCGCCGCGTTACGTTCGATGGCGGCCACCATGCGCGGCAGCCGGCGTAAACTATCGGCCACTTCCTCCACGGTTTCCTGGATCGCCGTCTCCGGGCCCATGTTTTCTTCTACCCACGCCTCGATCAAAGGCTGGGCGAGGAACCAGATATTCGCTTCGGGCGAAATGGTGCGGCCGACGCCCTCCGCCACCAGCATGGTTTTCTGCAACAGCAGCAGCTGCGGCTGGGTTTCCATCTCGAACGTCTCGGTCACCTCGAACAGCTGCGCCAAAAGCCGGGCGATGGAAATCTCGTTTTGTGGCTTGTCCAGAATTGGTTCGGCGATGGACCGGCAGGCCTGGGTGAAGGCTTGCACGGATTTGTGGGCGGGGACATAGCCGGCTTCGAAATGGACTTCGGCAACACGCTGATAGTCCCGGTTCAAAAAGCTCATCAGCATTTCGCCCAGATAGCGGCGGGTCGGCCGGTCGATCCGCCCCATGATGCCGAAATCGACCGCGATGATCTCGCCTTCGTCGCCAACAAAGATATTGCCGGGATGCTGATCCGCATGGAAAAACCCGTCGCGGAACACCTGCTTGAAAAAGGCGGTGGCGGCCTTGGTCAAAATATCGTCCGGTTCAAAGCCGGCTGCAATCAATGCCTCCCGCTCGTCGATGGGGATGCCGCTGACCCGCTCCAGTGTCAGGACGCGCCGGGCAGTCCGCCGCCAATCCACGGCCGGCGACCGGAAGGTGGGGTCGTCTGCAAAGTTCTCTCCGATTTCTTCTGACGCTGCCGCTTCAAGCCGCAGATCCATCTCCAGCTTGATGGTGTCTTCAAAAGTTTTGATGACTTCGACTGGCTTCAAACGGCGGAGATCGGGCCGGGCCCGCTCCACCAGCTCGGCCATCCAATGGAACAGCTTCAAATCGCGGGCAAAGGCGGCCTCGACATCGGGGCGCAGGATCTTAACCGCCACCTCGTCGCCGTCGTAGGTGACCGCCAGATGGACCTGGGCAATGGAGGCGGCGGCGACCGGCTGGCGCTCGAATTCCCGGTAGAGCTCTTCCAAAGGCGCGCCCAGCTCCCGCTCCAAAGTGGCTTTTGCGTCGCTGAAATCAAACGGCGGCAGGTGGTCCTGCAGCTCGGACAGATCATTGGCCACCTCTTCGCCCAAAAGATCGGAACGGACGGATAATGCCTGGCCCAATTTAATAAAGCTCGGGCCCAGTTCCTGCAGCGCCCGGGCTAGGCGCTCGCCGGGGCGGCCATCCTGCTGCTGACGGGCGGTTAGCTTGACCATCGCCACCATCCAGGGCGCTACGCCTGATTGCTCCAGCGGAAACAGGGCATCGTATCGGGCCAGGGTCCGGGCGATCCCGAAAAGTCGGCGAAGGTTGGTGGCGAAAGCGAACACGGCGGGTCTCTCGGGGCCTCTTATATGCGCCAGGCGGAATGGATGGCGGCAATACCGCCGCTGACGTTGTCGTAGGAGACCCTCTCCAAGCCAGCGTCCGCGATCATGGCGGCGAATTTCTGCTGGGGCGGGAAGCGCCGGATGCTTTCCGCCAAATACTGATAGGCGTCCCGGTCGCCGGCCACGACCTGGCCGATCAACGGCAACACTTTAAAGGAATAGGCGTCATAGACATCGCTCAACAAGGGCAGGGCGACCTGGGAAAACTCCAGGCACAGAAAATGCCCGCCCGGTTTTAACACGCGCCGGGCTTCCTGTAGGGCCTTGTCCAGCCGGGTGACATTCCGCATGCAAAAGGCGGTGACGAATGTATCGACTGTGCCGCTTTTCACGGGCAGCGCCTCCGCGTCGCCGCAGGTCCAGGTGATGCCGCCGATGATGTTCCGGTCAATGGCCCGGTTGCGGCCCACTTCCAGCATCTCCTGGTTGATGTCACAGACCAGGATTTCATCCGCGCCCTTTTCCCGGCAGCCGAAGGCGATGTCGCCGGTGCCGCCGCCCACATCAACAATCACCTCGACAGATTGGGGGTTTATCCGGCGAATCAGATCGGCCTTCCACAGCCGGTGGATGCCGCCGCTCATCAGATCGTTCATCAGGTCGTATTTGGGCGCGACCTGGTCGAACACATCGCCGACCAGCGAGGCTTTCTCGGATTCGCGCACCCGGCGGAAGCCGAAATCGGTCATCCGGCCGTCCCCGTCCCCTCTATCATCCTGATAAGTCATTGCATCAACACCAATATTCCATGCGGCTGCTCGGGACCATAGCTTAACTGACCGGAAACCGCTACGGTTATGCCATGCCTGAATTACCTGAAGTGGAAACAGTCTGCCGGGGTCTGGCGCCGGTCCTGGAGGGTGCGGTGATCGATCGGGTGGAGGTTCGTCAGCCGCGCCTCAGATGGCCGGTACCGGATGACTTTGCCCGCAAACTGGCGGGCCGAAAGATGCTGACACTGCGCCGCCGGGCCAAGTATATGCTCATGACCATGGAGGATGAGACCGTGGTGCTGGGTCACCTGGGTATGTCGGGGCGGATGACCATTCACCGGGCCGGCGAGCCCCTGCCGCCGCCGGGCAAGCATGATCATATCGACTTCGTCACCGGGGCCGGGGACGTGGTCCGGTACTGTGATCCCCGGCGCTTCGGCATGATGCTGCTGAGCACGGTGAGCGAGCTCGAAGAGCACCGGCTGATCCGGCACTTAGGCCCCGACCCCCTCGGCAACAGCTTCAACGCCCAGGTGCTGGCGGCGCGGCTCAGGGGCAAGACGGGACCGATCAAGGCGGCCTTGTTGGATCAAAAGGTCGTCGCGGGACTTGGCAATATATATGTGTGCGAAAGCCTGTTCCGGTCAGGGATTTCGCCCAAGCGAAAGGCGGGCACCGTGCAAGGCGGACGCGCCGACAAACTGACCGTGGCGATCCGGGATGTTCTGACCGAAGCGGTCGCCGCCGGCGGATCGACCCTTCGGGACCACGCCCAGCCGGATGGGGAGCTCGGCTATTTTCAAAACAATTTCAAGGTCTACGGCCGGGAAGGTGAGGCGTGCCCTGGCTGTGACTGCGACGTTGCGGCCACCGGCGGCATCCGCCGGCTGGTCCAAAGCGGGCGCTCCACATTTTATTGTCCCAGGCGTCAGCGCTAGCGGCATACAAACGTGAAACGCCTTTGTTTTCTGGGGGGTTGACGGGTTTCGCCCCCCTCTATATAACCCCGCCCTTCGAATGAAAAAGCCTGAAAGTGACAAATTATGGCCAACCATGATTCGGCAAAGAAACGTATCCGCCAAACGGTCCGCCGCCGCGAAGTGAATCGCGACCGGCTAAGCCGCGTGCGCACCTTCATCAAGAAGGTGGAACTGGCGATTGAAAGCGGCGATGCCGCTGCGGCGAAAGACGCATTACAAAACGCCCAGCCGGTTGTTGCGCGCGGCGCGCAGAAGGGCGTCTTGCCAAAGAACACCGCGGCCCGGAAGATGTCGCGCCTCTCGGCCCGCGTGAAAGCGATGTCGAGCTGATCGGCACACCCGCCGACCGGACGAAGCCGCATCCTTGGGATGCGGCTTTTTTACTGCCTGAAGACCGAAAAATGGCGGGAGACTCGAAAAGTTGATTTCTGTCAACAAATTTATTTGCAACGTTCTCTTTTCGGTCCGCTTGAATCAAAAATTTTGCCCGAGTAGATTTGATTTCGTTGCGACGCTGATCAAGCCACAACACTTCGTTTATTTTCCAACGAGTCATAAAATCTAAGTTATTTCGGCGAAAGGGTTTTTCATCAGTACAATTCGGCCTCATCACATCAGACGCCCTATTTCGGGTGGATACTAAAAATCATAGTGTAATAGTGCGTAGAATATCCCTGGTGAGTGATCGAGTTGCAGTCAAAAGCTGACGAAGGTCTCGGCAAGCAACACATGAATTTCAGGGGGGCAGTTTAGGTCTATCCATTGCCTCTGAGCGTATGATAACCGGTTTTACCCGAGCGGAACGGCGGTGTTCTCTGCGACCACGGGTGGGGCCAAAAAAATGACGTGGCGGCGAAAGACTGACGGGGAATCAGTCACACCGCTGGAGAACAGAGCACCGGGATGGAAGAACGCCAATTACAAACACAATGGTATCGGGTTTGCAGCCGATTAAAGGCCGAAATTGGAGACACCGCTTTTGAAAATTGGGTGAAGCCCATGAAGGCGGTGGGTTTAGACGAGTCGGAAGTGACCTTGAGCGTGCCCAGCCGCTTCATGCGGGACTGGGTCGTGGCCAATTATCTTGATCGTCTGAAAGAACTTTGGCACGGCGAGAATGCCAAGGTGCAGGCTGTCGGTGTGACCATACAGCCAACGACCGTGGAAAACGCCGCCGAGCCACAGGATGATTTGTCCCGTCCCGGCCGCGCAACCCCGATCATATCTTCTTCGGCAAGCGCCGAGGGTGATTCCGGAAACGGCTGGAGGTCGGGCGCCCAGATCGCCGCGCCGCTGGATTCCAAGTTTACTTTTGATCAGTTCGTGGTCGGTAAGCCGAATGAATTCGCCTATGCCGCCGCCCGCCGGGTTGCGGAAGCATCTTCAGTGCCGTTCAACCCGCTGTTCCTCTACGGTGGCGTTGGATTGGGCAAGACCCATTTAATGAACGCCATCGCCTGGGAAATTCTTGAACGGGATCCGTCGCGGACGGTTATGTATCTCTCCGCCGAGAAATTCATGTACCGGTTCGTGCGCGCCCTCCGGGAGCAAAACACGGTCGATTTCAAGGAACAGTTCCGCTCGGTCGATGTGCTGATGATCGACGACGTGCAGTTCATTGGCGGCCGGGACGCCACCCAGGAAGAATTCTTTCATACTTTCAATGCGCTGGTAGACCAGGGCCGCCAGATCATTCTGTCCGCGGATAAGTCGCCGTCCGATCTGGAGGGCGTGGAGGATCGTCTGAAGTCGCGCCTTAATTGCGGGCTGGTTGCTGATATTCACGCGACAACCTACGAACTTCGCCTGGCGATTCTCGAATCCAAAGCCGAAACCATGCAGATCGAGGCGCCGAACAAGGTATTGGAATTCCTGGCCCATAAAATTACGGCCAATGTGCGGGAACTGGAGGGCGCCTTGAACCGGGTTGCCGCCCACAGCCAATTGGTCGGACGCGAGTTGACCCTGGAAACCTGCCAGGAAGTCCTGCACGATCTTCTTCGGGCCAATGACCGCCGGGTGACCATCGAGGAAATTCAAAAGCGGGTGGCGGAACATTTCAACATCCGAATTTCCGATATGCATTCGGCCCGGCGCGCGCGCTCGGTGGCGCGTCCCCGTCAGGTAGCCATGTATCTCGCCAAGCAACTCACGTCGCGGTCTCTGCCGGAAATCGGCCGGAAATTCGGCGGGCGGGATCACACTACGGTCATGCACGCGGTGAAAAAAGTTGACGAATTACGGGATTTGGACACGTCTTTTGCCGAAGACGTCGAACTTCTCCGCCGGATGCTCGAAGGCTGAGGAATCCGCGCCTCTAATCCGTTGCCGTCAGCGCCTTAATCGCGTCCTGAAAAGCGGCTGTTTTTGGCCGAAATTGCTTCGGAATCCCCTCTCATATGTTATAATATCCCGTGCTCTTCGGGGGGGCTTAATCAAGTCTCGAATGGACGGTTTTTTGCCGGGATTTCCCGGTTTTTTGCGACCCTCCATCTGATCCTCGTCAGGGCCGCTTCGGCGCACGATTCGCCGGGATAAAGGCAAAAGCGCCGGCCAGATTTGTTTGTGACCGCCAGCAGAAGAAAGATCGACGATACGCCATGAAAATAACCATAGAGCGCGGCTTACTCTTAAAAGTCTTGACCCACATTCAAAGCGTCGTGGAACGGCGCAACACCATTCCGATCCTGTCCAACGTGAAGTTCGACGCGCCGGACGGCGCGCTCAGCCTTAACGCCACGGATATGGATCTGGAAATCGTGGAAACGGTGCCGGCGGATGTCGCGACACCGGGCTCGACCACGGCGCCGGCGCATACGTTGTTCGATATCGTGCGTAAGCTGCCTGAGGGCGCACAGGTGGAACTCGATTGCACCGGGGACGACAGCCAACTGATCCTGTCGGCCGGGCGCTCCCGCTTTACCCTGACATGCCTGCCGACCGAAGATTTCCCGGTGCTCACGGGCGGCGATTTGCCCCATAGTTTCGTGCTGCCGGCGGCTGATCTCCGCGGCATCATTGACCGGGCGCGCTTCGCCATTTCGACCGAGGAAACCCGTTATTACCTGAACGGCATTTATCTCCATGAGGCAGAGGCAGATGGATCTGCCGTGCTACGCGGCGTGGCCACGGACGGCCACCGGCTGGCGTCTATCGACGTTCCCCTGCCGGACGGCGCTTCGGGAATGCCGGGCGTTATCGTGCCCCGCAAAACCGTGACGGAGTTGCGTAAACTGATTGATGAAACGGACGAGGATGTGGCGGTTTCCCTGTCTGACACCAAGATTAAGTTCGCTTTTGAAGGTGCTGTCCTCACCTCCAAGCTGATCGACGGCACCTTCCCGGATTATGACCGGGTGATCCCATCGGACAACGACAAGATGATGGAGGTGGACACCAAGGACTTTGCCGCCGCCGTCGACCGAGTCTCGGCTATTTCCACGGAAAAATCCCGCGCCATTAAGCTGGCGCTCGCCAAGGGCAGCCTGACCTTGTCGGCCAACAGCCCGGACAACGACACGGCGACCGAGGAACTTGCGGTGGACTATGACGCGGACGAGATCGAGATCGGTTTTAACTCCCGGTATTTGTTGGATATCGCCCAGCAAATCGAAGGAGATGCGGCGCGGTTCTCGCTGGCCGATGCGGCCTCGCCCACTCTGGTTCAGGACAAAGACGACCTGAGTGCGCTTTATGTCCTGATGCCGATGCGTGTTTGATGATTGCAGCATCCAAGGCAATCGAAAGGGTAGTGATCTGACGGCGGTAAGACACTTGGCTGCTTCCGCGGCCAATGACAAATTTGCGGACGGCGATATGTCCGCACCGACAGCCGCTAGCCGCGCCACCGGCCGATCTCTGGCGGTTCAGCGGCTCAACCTTACGGATTTTCGCTGCTATGCTTACGCCAGGCTTGAAACTGACGCCAGACCGGTGGTGCTGACCGGACCGAATGGCGCAGGCAAAACCAACATTCTGGAAGCCTTGTCGTACCTGGTGCCCGGACGCGGTTTGCGCGCTGCCCGGCTGAGTGAAATCGGCCGTAGCGAGCCGGGGGTGGATCATGCCGCCCTCCGTGGCTGGGCGGTTGCGGCCAAGCTTCTCATGGGCGCAGACCAGTTGGATGTGGGTACCGGGCTAGAACTGGACGAAAACGACAGCCAGCGGGAACGCCGGGTGATCAAAGTGGACGGTAATCTAGTCAAGAACCAAGCCGAGTTGGGGCGGCGCACCAGTGCGCTCTGGCTAACGCCTCAGATGGACCGGCTGTTCCAGGAAGGTGCGTCGGGGCGTCGGAAGTTTGTTGATCGGTTGATATATGGCCTGGATCCGGAGCACGCGGGCCCGGTGGCGGCGTATGAACACAGCCTGCGGAGTCGCAATAAGGTGTTGAAAGACAGTCAGGGCGGCGCCTTGGACGCTGCCTGGCTCGACTCGATCGAAGACTCCATGGCCCGGCATGGGGTTGCCGTGGCGCTCAGGCGGCTGGATGCGGTGGCGCGCCTGCACGAAATCAGCGAGGCCGATGAAGGCCCGTTTCCCGGCGCTCAACTGACGCTTACCGGCGAGATGGAAGAGATGGTGGACGGCAAACCCGCTCTTGATGCGGAAGACAGTTTCCGCCGCCGGTTGCGCGATGCAAGGGTCAAGGACCAGTCGATGGGGGCAACCTCCATCGGGCCCCATCGCAGTGACTTGGTGGTTGTGCACAGCGCCGGGGGTATGCCGGCTGAGTTGTGCTCCACCGGAGAGCAAAAAGCGCTCTTGGTGCGGATTGTGCTTGCCGCCGCCGTTTTGGAAGCGCGGGAACGGGGAAGGATGCCGCTTCTGTTGCTGGATGAGATTGGCGCGCACCTGGATGCGGACCGTCGTGCGGCCCTGTTCGATATTCTCTGCGCCATGGGTGCGCAGGCCTGGATGAGCGGCACCGATGATCAGATTTTCGACGCCCTGGGGGACCGGGGCCAATTTTTTCATGTGAAGGACGCCCGGATCGAAAAGCGCTAACGCGCCGGAATTTGGGCAGAAGGTAATTCAAGAACACGACCATTAATAAATTTAGGTGGACCATGACCGACGAAACAGACATCCCGCAGGACCAGGCACAGGCCGCCCCCGAGACCGGAAACGGCGAAGAGTATGGCGCCAATTCCATTAAGGTTCTCAAGGGCTTGGACGCTGTGCGCAAACGGCCCGGCATGTATATCGGCGACACCGATGATGGCTCCGGTCTGCACCACATGATCTATGAAGTGGTGGATAACGCCATCGACGAGGCCTTGGCCGGCTATTGCGACACCGTTGAGGTGATCCTGAACGGCGATGGTTCTGTAAGTGTTTCCGACAACGGCCGGGGCATCCCCGTGGATATCCATGAGGAAGAGGGAGTCTCGGCGGCGGAAGTCATTATGACTCAGCTCCATGCCGGCGGTAAGTTCGACCAGAATTCCTACAAAGTGTCGGGCGGCCTGCACGGCGTGGGCGTGTCGGTGGTCAACGCGCTTTCAACCTGGCTGGAACTCAGAATTTGGCGGGACGGCAAGGAGCACGTGCTCACCTTCAAGGATGGCGAGGTGGACAAATCCCTGGAAGTCGTCGGCGATTCGAATGGGAAAACCGGCAGCCAAGTGACCTTCCAGGCCTCCAGAAATACTTTCACCAACACGGAGTATGACTTCGGCACGCTGGAGCATCGCCTTCGAGAACTGGCGTTTCTCAATTCCGGGGTGAAGCTCAAGATTACCGACGCCCGGCACGTCGATCCCCACGTGGTCGACCTGCATTACGAAGGCGGCCTGGAAGCTTTCGTCACGTATCTGGACCGTTCCAAGACGGCGCTCAACTCGACCATTTCGGTTTCCGGAGAACGGGATGGCATTACGGTTGAGGCGGCGTTGCAGTGGAACGACAGCTACCATGAATCGACGCTCTGCTTTACCAACAACATTCCGCAACGGGACGGCGGCACCCACCTCGCCGGGTTCCGGGGGGCGCTCACCCGCTGCATCAATACCTATGCGGAAGCGGAAGGCATTTCGAAAAAGAACAAGGTGGGTATAACCGGCGACGATGCGCGGGAGGGTATGACCTGTGTGCTCTCGGTAAAGGTGCCGGACCCTAAATTCTCCTCCCAAACCAAGGAAAAGCTGGTGTCTTCCGAAGTGCGCCCGGTGGTCGAGAGTATATTAGGCGAGATGTTGAACCAATGGTTCGAGGAACACCCGGCCGAGGCCAGGCGGATCATTGGTAAAATCGTCGAAGCCGCCGCCGCGCGGGAGGCGGCGCGTAAGGCCCGCGAGTTGACCCGACGCAAGGGGGCGCTGGATGTGTCGTCGTTGCCGGGCAAGCTGGCTGACTGCCAATCCAAGGACCCGGCGGTAAGCGAACTGTTCATCGTCGAGGGCGATTCGGCCGGCGGTTCCGCAAAACAAGGCCGCAACAGGGCCAATCAGGCGATCCTGCCGCTCAGGGGTAAAATCCTGAACGTGGAGCGGGCGCGCTTTGACAAAATGCTGGCCTCCGCCGAAATCGGCACGCTGATCACGGCGCTTGGCACCGGGATTGGGCCGGAGGATTTCGATATTGAAAAAATCCGCTACCACAAGATCATCATTATGACCGACGCTGATGTGGACGGCAGCCACATCCGGACGTTGCTTCTGACCTTCTTTTACCGGCAAATGCCCGAATTGATCGAGCGGGGTTATCTTTATATTGCGCAGCCGCCGCTGTATCGGGCCAAACAGAACAGCTCGGAAGTGTATCTCAAGGATGACCGGTCCTTGGAGAAATACCTGATCGACAGCGGCATCGAAGAATGCGTTTTTAACATCGCCGACGGGTCTCAGGTCGGGGGTGGGGACTTGCTGACGCTCGTGGAGCAGGCCCGCCAGATCAAGGTGCAGCTGCAGGGCCTCACAACACGTGTGCCGCTGAAGATTGTTGAACAGGCGGCCATTCTGGGCGCGTTGAACCCGGCAATTCTGGCGGATCGGGATCAGGCCGGGCAGGCGGCGGAATATATCGCCAAGCGAATCGACGCTTTGGAGCCCCCGGCGGAGAGGGGCTGGGAAGGCAGCGCCCGTGAAGACGGCGGCCTGTCGTTCGAGCGGGTCATCCGGGGCGTGCCTGACGGCCCGCACGTGATCGATGGTGCAGTGATCCGGAGCGCCGATGCTCACGCCATCGACGCTCATGCCCGTGACTTGCAACAAACCTATTCCCGCCACGGAATCCTGAAATCCAAGGACAAGGACTATACGATCACCGGTCCCGTTTCCCTGGTGGATGCGGTTCTTGAAATCGGCCGGAAGGGTATCTCCATGCAGCGCTATAAGGGGTTGGGCGAGATGAACCCGGATCAGCTCTGGGAAACGACATTGGATCCCGATGCGCGGACCTTGTTGCAGGTGAAGGCCAGCCACGCCGACAACGCGGAGGATGTGTTCTCCACCCTAATGGGTGACGTGGTTGAATTGCGCCGGGATTTCATCCAAGCCAATGCGTTGAAGGTGGCCAATCTGGACGTCTAGCCACCGCGCTTGCTCCAATAGTGGTTGATTTTGGACAGTAGCGTTCCGATTTATAGGTTACGGCGTAATATGTGACCAAAGAACTATTAGGAGGAACGTCATGTCGCCCGAAGAACTTGAAGAGCTTCTGGAGGCCCATAGCCAGTGGTTGCAAAACGGCCAGGAAGGCCACCGCGCGGTTTTGATTGATCAGGATTTGCGGGTACTGGACCTGCGGGGCGCGGATTTGCGCAATGCCGATCTCCGGGGCGCCAACCTGTCGGATGCGGACCTTTCCAGCGCCAATCTGTGTGGCGCAAACTTGTCCCAGGCTGTCGCCTACAACGCCACAATGGAAAGTTGCCTGCTGCAGGAAGCGGATTTGTCGGAGGCCGATCTCCGCCGGGCCAACCTCAAGGGCGCTGACATGACCCATGCGGAAGTATGGCGGACCAATATGAAAGGCTGCACGATCGAGCCTCAAACCCTGCATGTCGTCCTGGGGTGCGTCTTGCCGTAATGCCTTGAATTTCCAGGGATTAACCATTTTCTAACCGGGCCGGGCCGATGATCAGCCATGGCCAAATCCAGTAAAAAGAAGGCCGCCGCTGGCAAAGGAAAAGCCCGCAGCGTAGCGCGCGCCAAAAAAGCATCCGCGTCCAACCGCCGGATCGTGCCGTTCATGCTGAAGTGGACCGCCACGGCCGCCGTCTGGGGCATTGTGCTGCTGGCGGGCGTGGTGATCTTCTACGCCCATGACCTGCCGTCCGTAGACGATGCGCTCGAAACCAGCCGTCGGCCATCGGTGACCATCCTGGACCGCCACGGCGAAAAAATCGCCGGTTTTGGCGACCTTCACGGCGCTGCCGTGCAGGTAGAAGACCTGCCGTCATATCTGCCGAGGGCCGTCGTCGCCACCGAGGACCGCCGCTTCTATGACCATCCCGGCGTTGATCTGATTGGCATCGCGCGGGCTGCCGTGGTCAACCTCAAGGCCGGCCGAATTGTTCAGGGCGGCAGCACCATCACCCAGCAGGCGGCTAAGAACCTGTTTCTCGGCCACGAGCGTACCTTTAAGCGCAAGGTTCAGGAGCTTCTTTTAGCCCTGTGGCTGGAACAAAAGTTTACCAAGGACCAAATCCTCACCATCTATCTGAACCGGGTGTATCTGGGCGCCGGCGCCTATGGGGTCAGCGCGGCGGCGGACCGCTATTTCGGCCGCTCGCCCCGGCAGGTCAGCCTCTATCAGGCGGCAGTGATCGCCGGGCTCTTAAAAGCGCCCTCCAGCCTCAATCCGGCCAGAAACCCGGACGGTGCGGCGAAACGGGCCCGGGTGGTTCTCGCCAACATGGTGACGGCCGGCTACATCACTGAGGCGCAGGCCGCCGCCGCCGGCAAAGGCTCCGCCACCCTGGCGAAAGCGCCGCAAAAGTCCCGGTTTGCCCGCTACTTCGCCGACTGGATTGTTGAACAGCTGCCGAGCTTCGTTGGGGCGCAGGAAAGCGATTTGGTGGTAAAAACCACCTTGGATACGGCGCTGCAGCGCCGGGCCGAACGGCGCATTGCCGCAACCATGAAAGCCCACGCGGTCAAGGATAAGGTCAGCCAAGTGGCGCTGGTGACCCTGGCCACGGACGGGGCGGTGCGCGCCATGGTCGGCGGGCGAAACTATAACGATAGCCAGTTCAACCGGGCGGTCCAGGCGCACCGACAACCGGGCTCCGCCTTCAAGCCGTTCGTCTATCTGGCGGCGCTGGAAAGCGGGCTCTCGCCGGAAAGCCTTTTGATCGACAAGCCCATCGCCATCGGGAAATGGCGGCCCCGAAACTATGACGGCCAATATCACGGGCCCATGACCTTGGCCGAGGGGCTGATGCGCTCGACCAATACCATCGCCGTGCAGGCGGCGGAGAAGGCCGGGCGCAAACGGGTGATCGCGGTCGCAAAACGGCTGGGTGTCGGCGCAAAGTTGGTGTCCGATCCGACCCTGGCGTTAGGGACGTCCGAAGTGTCACTGTTGGAGTTAAGCGCCGCCTACACGCCGTTCGCCAATGGCGGCGAAGGGGTATTCGGTTACGGAATCTTGGAAATACGGGACAGCGCCGGGGGCATTGTTTACCGCCGCCAGGGCAGTGGTCCCGGCCAGGTGATTACACCCGATAAACTGGCCCAGATGAACAGAATGCTGGCCGGTGTTCTTGCCCAAGGCACGGGCAAGGCCGCGTATTTCGGCCGCCCCGCCGGCGGTAAAACCGGCACCAGTCAGGATTTCCGGGACGCCTGGTTTGTCGGCTACACGGCGCATTATGTGACCGGCATTTGGATGGGCAACGACAACAGCGCGCCCATGCGCCGGATCACCGGCGGCGGCCCGCCGGCCAAACTATGGCGGGCTTATATGTCGGATATTCACCAAGGATTGCCGCCGGCCGGATTGCCGGGCGCGACCAGGTCATCGGCCGCACCGGCCCGAACATCATCTACGCCATCTTTTTGGGAACGCCTGGTCGATCAGCTGACCGGCGGTTAGAGCGTTTTCGACCAATATTGATTCAATATTGGTCGAAAGCGCTCTAACCTTCTTTTACCAGCCGGGCGATGGTCGCCGTGGTGCTGTGCCCTTCCGCAAGCTCGGCGAGGATGGTCTCTCCGCCATAGCCGGCGACGATCTCGGCTTCGGGGATTTGGTCGATCGTATAATCAGCGCCTTTGACGAAGACCTCGGGCTTGATGGTCTCGATGATCCTGGCCGGCGTGTCTTCGGAGAAGATCACCACCAGATCCACATACTCCAACGACGCCAGCACCGCGGCGCGCGCTGTCTCGCTCTGTACCGGACGGTCGTCGCCCTTAAGCCGCTTGGTCGATGAATCGCTGTTCAGCCCGACGATCAGGCGGTCACACGTGGCCTTGGCCTGGGACAAAACGGCCAGATGGCCGGGATGCAACAAATCAAAACAGCCATTGGTGAATCCCACTTTATAGCCTTTGCTGCGCCAGATTTGTGTCCGGTCATGAGCGGAATTCAGCGACAGGACCTTCGCTTCACCGGATGCCATCTCCTGGTGATGCAGCGCGTCGATCAGATCACTGGCATAGGCGACGGCGGTGCCGACCTTACCGACCACAATGCCGGCCGCCACGTTGGCCAGGCTGACCGCGTCTTCAATACTGAGGCCGGCGGCAATGGCCGCCGCGATGGTGGCGACCACCGTATCGCCGGCGCCGGAGACATCAAACACTTCACGCGCCTCGGCTTCGAAATGGGCATAATTGTTGGCGTTCCGGACCAGGGTCATGCCGTCGGCGGACCGGGTCGCGAGCACCGCCTCAATACCGCTAAGCCGCGCCAACTGGGCCGCGGCGGCGATAATTTCTTCGCCGTTTCCTGTGGCCATGCCTGTCGCGTCCGCCAGCTCCTTGCGGTTCGGCGTGACGAGACTGGCCCCCATATACTTGGTGTAGTCCTGGCCCTGGGGGTCAACAATGACCGGCACACCACGGGCGCGGGCGATCTCGATCAACTCGCCGGCGATACCGCCGGTCAACACGCCCTTGCCATAGTCGGCGAGCACCATGGCGGCGCAGTCCTCGAGGGCAAACTTGACCCCGTCGATCAGCGAGCTGCGGGTAAAATCGTCGATTGGCGCGACAGTTTCTTCGTCGGCCCGCATCATCTGCTGATTGGACGCAATATATCGGGTCTTGATGGAGGTCTTGCGTGACCGGTCGGTAATCAGGCGGGCATCCAACCCGTCCAAATTGCCGATCAGCGCGGTGACGTCACGCCCCGCCGGATCGTCCCCAACCACAGCAAAAAAGTCTATCCCCGCGCCCAGGCCCACCAGATTGCGGGCCACGTTGCCCGCGCCGCCCAACATGGCGTTTTCGTTCAGAATGCGGAACACCGGGATCGGCGCTTCCGGTGAAATCCGCTCCACATCGCCATAGACGAACCGGTCGAGCATAAGATCGCCGACGCACAAGACGCGGCCACTGGGCAAGGATTCGACGCAGGTAATGAGATGAGAAATATCAGTCATGTATATCCGTCGTTTAGGCTGATTCTCAGCTCAGGTCCACCCGTTTGCCGGTCCGCAGGCTTTCCAGCACGGCCAGGGTGGCGAGGCTTGTTTCAATCAGTTCGCCCTCATCGACCGCCGGCGGGGTCCCATTGATGACTGCCGAGACGAAAGCCTTGAGAGCCCCGGCGAAACCCTTGTCCTGGCTGCCGGCGCTGGAGGTCTTGGTTTTGCCGCCGGCTGAAACGTTCAAGCTCCGAAAATTGTCGATCTGAACCACCTGCCCGCCGGCGTAAATCTCATAGTGCTCTTTCGGGATGGAGGGGTCGCCCATGGCTGTATAGGCAATCGTCGCCAGGCTGCCATCAGCAAACCGAAGGGTCGCCGTAACGTCATCGCCGGCGCTGTCCGTCTTGGCCGGGCTGTCCGCCGAGACCCCGATAATCGTCGAGCCGGCAAAAAAGCGGGCAAGATCGACGAAGTGGCACAGCTCCCCGATGATCCGACCGCCGCCTTCATTCCGGTTCTGAATCCAGGACTCGGCGTCGATCGCCCCCGCATTGACGCGGAACAGCATGAACTTGGGGCCGCCGATTTTATCCAAGATGGTCTTTGCTTCGACGGCCATAGGCGCGAAGCGGCGGTTGAAGCCCACCTGGAAGAACCCGTTGGCGGTCTCCCGCGCCCGGCGCACCGCGCCGATCTCTTCCTCCGAGAGGCCCAAGGGCTTTTCCACCAATACCGACTTGCCCGCCAACAGCGCCTGCGCCGTCAGGCGGGCGTGGGCGTCGTGGCGGTTGGCGATGATCACGGCGTTGACGGCCGGATCGTTGATCACGTCATCGGCGTCGGTGCCGGCGGCGGCAAAGCCGAACCGTTCTTCGCTGTGCTCGGCCGATGCTCCCCGCTTGGTGGCGAGCCGCTGCAGGGTCACGCCCGACATTCTCTTGAGCTCCGGCAACAAGACCGATTTGGCAAAATTGCCCGCGCCGATGAGCCCGATGTTGCAGTCGCCCACTTGCGCCTTCGGCGCATCGAACGCGGGCTTGGCAGGTGCGGCGGTCTCTTCCGGATAGGTCAGCAACACACCCAAATGGGGCTCGGTTTGCTCCATCACCAGTCTGTACGCCTGCTCCGCCGCGTCTATGGCGAACCGGTGGGTGGTCAGCGCCGCCACATCGAGGTGAGCGCTCAAGTTTTGATCCATCAGGCGCACAGATTCGGCCAGATTCTCTGTTTCCGTCCAGCGGACGAAGCCTTCCGGGTATTTGATGCCGCGAGATTCATAATCCTCATCATAGCGCCCCGGCCCATAGGACCGTGACACGATGATGGACAATTCCTTTTTCATAAATCCCGCATAGGGGAATTCGGTCCCGCTCAGGCCCACCAGGCAGACCCGGGCCCGATCCCGGGCGATCTCCGCGGCTGTCTCGAACGGCTCGCTGGCCTCCGTCGCCGCAGCGATCAAAACGCCATCGCAGCCCTTGCCTTTGGTGGCGGCCAGGATGCTTTCCACCACTCCATCGCCGGCCAGGTCAAACGCCGCTTCCGCGCCCAATTGCCGGGCGAGATCAAGCCGCGTGGTGTCATAGTCTAGGCCGATCACCCTGACACCCGAAAGTGTCAGAAACTGCGCCGCCATCTGGCCGACGAGGCCCAGGCCCAGGATCGCCACCGTTTCGCCCAGCCTGGCGTCCAGGTTGCGCACCGCGTGCAGGGCAATCGCGCCCAGGGTGCCGTACGCCGCTTGTTCGTCATCGACGCCGTCGGGGATGGCGGCGGCCAGATGTTCCGGCACCGCATTGATTTCCGCGTGATTGGCCAGGCCCGCCCCGGCGACGGCCACCCGTTGACCCACCCGGAACCGGCCTTCCAGTCCTTCGCCGAGCCCAATCACCACGCCGGCGGAGGAATACCCCAAAGGCAGCGGCTCATCCAACCGGTTCATCACGGCTTTCATCGTGGCGGCGATCCCGTCGGTCTTGGCCTTGGCCAGAACTTTCTTCACCAGATCAGGCCGCGCCTTGGCCTTGGCGGCCAGCGACTTCTTGGCGAAGTCCACGACCATGCGCTCGGTGCCCGCCGAAATCAGGCTCGCGCGGGTCTGCACCAGAAGTTCCCCTTTGGCCGCCCGGGGCGCCGGCACGTCCTTCACGGCCAGTTTTCCCGACCGCGCACTCTGGATCACTTGTTTCATGGGTGTTCTTTTACTCTGTTTTCAAGGCGTTATGCAAAGATGTTTGATCGGGTGCCCGACCTGTGCCAGCATTCGGGCCGCATTTCATAAAAATTTGATTCAACGATAACGTTTAGGGAGGGAGCCCATGGCCGAGAAGTATCATCTCATCAGCTTCAAGACCTGACCCTGGGTCCAGCGCGCCGTGATTGTTTTGCGTGCGAAAAATATCGAATTCGAAGTAACGCATTTTACCCATGACACCCGCCCGGACTGGTTCTGGGAAATCTCGCCCCATGGCAAGGTGCCTGTGCTCTGGGTCGATGACGAGGTGTTGTTCGAATCCAACGCCATCGCCGAATATCTGGACGAGACGGTGGAGCCTCGCCTGCACCCGGCGGATCCGATCAAGCGGGCCCGCAACCGGGCGTGGACAGACTATGTGCCGGATTTCGCCGCCGCGTTGAATGCGGTCAACTACGCCAAAACCAAGGAAGCCCAGGACGAGGCGATGGAAAAAGCCAAGAAGCCTCTGGGCCGGGTGGAAGAGGCGCTAGCCAAGGACCGGGGCAATGACGGCCCGTACTTCAACGGCGAGGACCTGTGCATCGTGGATGCGGCCTATGCGCCATTCCTGATGCGGTTCAACATGGTCGAAGCGATCTGCAACACCGGGCTGATGAAGGATTATCCGAAAGTTCAGGCCTGGACCGAGGCGCTGTTGACCAATGATTGCGTCAAAAGCTCGGTCGTGCCCGAATTTGACGATGTCTATGAGGAAAATCTGGTGCGCCGGGAAACCTATGCCGCGACCCTACTGGATAAGGCGGCCGCGGAATAGAGAGATACGGTCGAGTTTGAGGGGCGGCGGTTTCGGACCGCCGCTCTTTCTTTTGAGGCTATAAAACGCATGACCACGCCGCTGACCTCCAGTGAAAATATCAAAGGCATGTTGTGGATGCTGTTGGGCGGCGCGATTTTTTCCACCGTGTTCAGCCTGATCCGCTACCTGGGCGATTCTCTCCATGTGTTCGAGCTGGTGTTCCTGCGCAATCTGTTCGGCTTTATCGCCCTCGTGCCGTTCCTGCTGCGCGCCGATTATTCCAACCTGACGCCCAAGCGCCCCGGCTTAATGGTGGGCCGCGCCGTGTTTCAGGTCGCGGCGTTGTCCACCTGGTATTACGGTTTATTGCTGACACCCCTGGCCACGGCGACGGCGTTGGGCCTGATAGAGCCCATTGTGATGTCCCTGATGGCGGTCTGGCTGTTAAAGGAGCCCAGTGATCCCGCCCGCTGGCTGGCGATGTTACTAGGCTTCGCCGGCTCGCTCATTATCATCCGGCCGGGATTTACCGACATGTCGTTGGGCAGCATCTCGGTCATCGTCTCGGCGTTTTTCTGGGCGGCGTTTGCGCTTTCCGGCAAAATCCTGTCGCGCGAAAACTCGGCCCTGGTGGTCACCGCCTATCCGACAGCTCTGGTGGTGCCCATGGCCTTGGTCCCGGCGCTGTTTTTCTGGACCTGGCCGACGGTGGAGCAGTGGGTGATCATTATTCTTGCCGGCGCGCTCTCCAGCTTTGCCAATGTCTGTCTGGTCAAGGCCTTCCAGTTCGGCGACGTGACGGCGATCTCGCCGATGACCTTCGCCCGGCTGATTTTCTCCGCCATTCTCGGCTTCGTCGTGTTTAACGAGGTGCCCGAAATTTGGGTCTGGGTGGGCGGTCTGGCGATCGTTGCGGCGGGCACGCATCTGGCGCGGATAGAGGCCCGGAGTATGCGCCGCGCCAGGGCGGCGGCAGGTGAAAACTAAACCGGTGTCCCCCATGGCCAAGGACCGCGACACCTGCTAAAACGCCGCCAATGACGATCAATAAATGGGGGACTTTTCCATGACCGATGAAGAAATGGCGCGGGTGCAGAAGTATTTGCGGGAAAAATTCAATAACGTCGAGTTTGTGCTGAAGGACCGTCCCCAATCCGATGGTTCCGTGGAAGTCTATGTTGCCGAGGAATTTATCGGCGTTATCTACAAAGATGACGAGGACCCGGACGACATTTCCTACGATTTCAACATGTCGATCCTGGAAATCGATCTCCCCGAATAAACGCCCATGCGGTTCACCAAATTCGGCCTGACCGATATCGACCGGGATCGCGCGACACCCGGCTTTACTCTGTTCACGCCGCTCATTCAGAAAACAACTTACCTGCTGAATTTGGACGGCGAGGTCGCGCATGAATGGGCGCTGGCTGCGCAGCCCGGCAACTATGCGCAGCTGCTGCCCAACGGCAACCTGTTCGTCGCCACCAAGACCGATGCCGGACCGGTGCACCTGAACGCCAAGGGCGGGCGATTGCAGGAACTGGACTGGGACGGCAACCCGGTCTGGGAGTATACTGACGACACCCAGCATCATGATTTCCGCCGCCTGCCCAACGGCAACACGATCTATCTGGCCTGGGAGTTGCTGCCGAAAGAGGCGGCGAGCCGGGTCCAGGGCGGGCGCGAAGGTTCGGAAGACCCGGCGGGCATCTGGGGGGATTACATCCGCGAAGTCGATCCGGCCGGCAACACGGTCTGGGAATGGCACGCCCACGAAGAACTGGAGATCGAGAACTATCCCAACTGCCCGATCTGCCCCCGCGCCGAGTGGGCGCATCCCAATTCCCTTTGGCCGTTGGACAATGGCGATATCATGGTCAGCTTCCGCCACAATCACCTGATCGCGCTGATCGACCGCTCGAGCAAAAAGTTCAAATGGGAATGGCGGGACCGGGACCTGGGCCACCAGCATGACTTTCAGGCGCTGGAGAACGGCAACTATATGGTCTTCGTCAACGGGGCCCACTCTCCCCGCCGGCATTCCGCCGTATTGGAATTCGATCCCGCGACAAAAGAGACTGTCTGGGAATACCGGGGCAAACCGGGCTACACGTTCGACAGCCCGTTTATCTCCGGCGCGCAGCGGCTCTGGTCAGGCAACACGTTGATCTGCGAAGGCCAATGGGGTCGCATTTTTGAGGTAACCCCCGGCGGCGATGTGGTGTGGGAGTATATCTCTCCCCACTTTGTGCCGGATGAACCGGCGGTCCGGGAAAGCAGCACCAACAATGTGTTTCGCGCCTATCGCTATCAGGCGGACGGTCCGGAGATCCGGGGCCGGGTGTAGCGGTCTACCATAAATCCGTGAGTTCGCGGGTTTCGCCGATTCGCATCATGACTTTTTTCACCCCGTTGTCGGGGGCGCCCATGAAACGGGCCTGACCGTCCAGCGGATTGTCGGAGCCTAAGGGAAAGGTGCCCCAGTGCATGGCGATGGCGGTTTTGGAGCCCATCATGCGGGCCAGCTCCAAGCCCTCCTCCGGCGTGGTGTGCACCGCACGCATCACTTCTCGGGGCAGGAACGCGCCGGCCGGCGCCAAGGTGATGTCCACCGGACTGATCTTTTTGGCGAGGTCCCGTTCGAACATGGGGCCCATCCCCGTGTCGCCGACAAACCAGATTTTCTTGCTGTTGGCCTCGATGGTGAAACCGGCCCAAAGGGTTTCGTTCACATCAAACAGCCAACGGTTGGCCCGGTGAATGGCCGGTGTGGCGGTGAACGTGATGCCACCGATTTCTTCCGCGTCAAACCAGTCCATATCACGGGTATTGGCGAATCCCCATTCCTTGGTGGTGGCCGCCAGACCCAAGGGCGTCAGCACGCGGGCTTTGGGACTGTGTTTGGCCAGCGCGCGCAAGCTGCCTTCATCACAGGAATCATAATGATTGTGGGAGATCAAAATCACATCGATGGGCGGTAGGTCTTTGATCGCCAGGCCCGGCGGCGCATAGCGTTTGGGACCGGCGAACGAGAATGGCGATGACCGTTCGGTGAAATGAGGATCAGTCAGAATGTTGAGCCCGTTGAGCCCGATCAGAAATGTCGCATGGCCGATCCAGGTGATCCGCGCATCCTGGGCAGCGTCGGAGAGTTGCCGTTTCACTTCGTCAGTCGGCAGGACATGGCCTTCCGGCAGCTCGATCACCGCCGTGTCCTCGGTCAGGCGTTTCCACAGGAAGGAGAAAAACCGGCCCGGCCGGCGGATACGTTCCGGACTATCCGGCGGGTTACGGAAGCCTTCCGCCGTATGGTGATACTTGCTCGGATCATAGAACGGTTGATCTTCAATACCGCCGCCCGAGCAGGACGCAATCGCCAACAGCGGCACAGCCAGGGCCAACAGGCGCAAAATAAGGGAGCGGCGGGCGAAGGAATAAAAGGGCATAGGATACTCTTGATGTGTGGAAGGATTATCCGGCAGGGAAGGTGAAGACTTCGTGGGTGCCGGGCACGCCCCGCAGGTCGTGCTTGCCGACGGACCGCAGCTTGGACGGATAGCACTCGTTAAACTTGGCGCTCATCAGAACGGGCTCGCCCAGGGTCTTGGTCAGGCTTTCGATCCGCGCCGCTTCGTTTGCCGCCGCGCCGATCACGGTGAACTCAAGCCGGGTCGGGGCGCCGATATTGCCGTAGGTGACATCGCCCAGATGCAGCCCGATGCCGAAGCCGATCTCCTCGTCGCCGGCGTTCCGGCGGGCGGCGTTCACTTCACCCATGCGCTTGATGGCGTCCCGGGCCGCCTTGGCGGCCTTTCGGGTGGCCTCCGGTGTGGCCAGGCCGACATCGCCGGTGATGGGGAAGATCGCCAGGGCCGCATCGCCGATATAGCGCAAGACTTCGCCGCCATTGTCCAGGACCGCGCCGGCCATAGCCTCCAGGAACTGATTGAGCATGGCCAGAAAGTCGCTGCGTTCCATGCTTTCCGACAGCGGCGTGGAATTTCGGAGATCGCAGAACCAAATGACAGCATAGACATTGTCGCCGTCGCCCCGCTTGATCTTACCGTCGAGCACACGCCGGCCGGTTTGTTTGCCGAGATAGGTGTCCAGGATGGTCTCCGCCGTCCGGCGCACGTAATGCATCTCCACCAGCCGGCTGAACAGTGGCATGATCTCGTAGATATAACCCAAATCCTCGGTGGAAAAGCCGCCGGGACGATCAGTGGTGATGGAAAAGACGTTTACCTGGCCGTCACTGAACGCCACCGGCATCGCCACATAATCGGTGATTCCCTGCTCCTTCAGGTCTTTGAGAACCGGGTAATCCAGTTGCGGGTTATCGACATCCAGCCGGCGGCGCACGCCGGACGCGCCGTCGATGATGGCGGCGAAGGGGCTGTTCAGAAATTCATCGCTTTCGATCACCGCCAGATCGGCCTCAAACTCGGTCACCGTGTCCTGGCCATGGGTCCAGGAAAATACGCGGGCGTACAGGAGCGGATGCAAGGTGCGGATGATCAGCCGGAACCGGTGGACCGGGATGCCGTTATTGACCAGACAGCGGCTGAATTTCTGCACCAGATCGGAATTGGAACTGGCCTCCCAGGCCTCGTTCATCGTCCAATCCATCAGCGGATTAATGCCGCTGACAGCCCGTTCCGGGTCTGGCGTGTGGATTGGTTCCCCGTCGGCAAACCAGGCGTCCATCCGGTCCCAGTAAAACGAGATATAGCCTTCGATCTCCGGGACGCTCTCATCCGGGCTCTTATAGGACCAGGCGGCGTTCTCCGCGCTCCGCTCACCCGCTTGCAGGTTCCAATAATGGGCGATGCCCTTGAACGGACACAAGGTGGTCAGCTCCGTCCGTTCGAACAGATCCAGGTTGACGTCGGCGCGGGGGAAGTAATAGACCGGCACCCGGCTCGATTCCCTGAGCAGCAGCGCCTTGGCGGATTCAGCCACCACCTCGCCACCGAACTCCACCCGGATGATCTGGGACACGGGTTCCGTGTTCAGAATAAATTCCGCTCCCTGTTTGTCGGTGAATTGATCCATGTCGCCCCTTACCGCCGGCATTCCCCAGGCAATCGCAAGGATATAGCCCGAAATCGCGCCCATGGTAGGCTTTTTCCGCCCAATCGTGCAATTAGGCCGGAGATTCGGTTCACACCTGAGTGAGAAACAGTTTTCTATTGTCTCGTTCGGGAATATGGGCAGACTCCCCGTCCATGAGGAACAAATGGTCGAAGAAAGACGCCCAGGCGTTCGCCCGCCGCCAAAAAGGCGCACCGAAAGCCCTATCGGAAACGGTCTATGCGTCGCGGCTGCTGGGCGCGGAATCGGCGCTGGTGCGCCACGGCGGCGGCAATGCCTCGGTCAAATTGCGCGCCAAAACCCTGGCCGGCAAGACCGTGGACGCGCTCTATGTGAAAGGCAGCGGCCAGGATATGGCGGACGCCACGCCCGCCGGCTTTCCGGCGCTGGACCTGGCTGATCTGCAGGCCGTCGAAGCGCGCAGGAAGTTAAGCGATGACGACATGCTGCGGCTGCTGACCGTCGCCAAGCTGGACCCCGACGCGCCGCGCCCGTCGGTCGAGACCCTGTTCCACGCGTTCTTTCCCCACCGTGTTGTCCTTCACACCCACGCCAATGCATTGCTTGCGCTGACCAACCAGCCCGACGGCAAGGCGCTGGCGGAGCGGGTGTTGGGCAAGGGGGTTATCGTGCTGCCGTACGCCATGTCCGGATTTGCCCTGGCCAAGAAGGCGGCCGCCGCCTGGCGCAAGCAGTCGGAGGCCACGGCCGTCCTGGTGATGAAGCACGGGCTGTTCACCTTTGGTGAGACGGCGGAAGACGCCTACAAAACCATGATCCGGCTCGTATCCCTGGCGGAAACCAGGCTGAAAAAAGCTGCCACCCGGAAGCTGCTCCTGGCCAGGACAATCCCGGCCAAACCGGAACTGGCGGAGATCGCGCCGGCATTGCGCGGCGCCTTAGCCGGTGGGGCGGGCCCCAAAGTTCTGGATTTCCGCACGGGTAAAGCAATCCTGGCGTATGTGAACGGCCGGAATCTAAAGCGCTACGGCACGGCGGGTCCGGCAACCCCGGACCATGTGATCTGGACCAAGCCCGCCCCGGTGATCCTGGAGAGCGCCGAGCCGACGGCCGTCGCAAAAGCCGTGGACCGCTACCGCGCGGCCTATACGAAATTCTTCGAAGCGCAGAATGCGCGCCGGGGGGACGGTTGTGTCATGCATGACCCGGACCCCAGGGTGGCGTTGGTCCCTGGCCTCGGCCTATTCGGTATTGGCGAAACGCCGGGGACGGCGAAGATCGCCGCTGATCTGGCGGAAACCAATGTGGACGTGATCACGGCCGCCGAGAAACTCGGCCGGTTCATCCCCGCGACCAAGGGCGACATTTTCGATATTGAATATTGGTCGCCGGAAACGGCCAAGCGTGCGGCATCGGCCCCACCGCCATTGCGCGGCCGGGTCTGCGTGGTGACCGGCGGGGGCTCCGGCATTGGCGCGGCGACGGCCAGGGCCTTCGCGGCCCGCGGCGCGGCCGTGGCGGTTCTTGACCTCCACGAGAAATCCGCACAATTGGTGGCGGCAGAGATCGGTGGACTGGGCCTTGCCTGTGATGTCACGGATGGGCGTTCCGTGCGCCGGGCCTTTGATGAACTCTGCCAGACTTTCGGCGGCGTGGATATTGTCGTCTCCAACGCCGGCGCCGCCTGGCAGGGGGAGATCGGCACGGTCGATGACGCGGTGTTGCGCAAAAGCTTCGAGCTCAATTTCTTCGCCCACCAGTCCGTGGCGCAGAACGCGGTGCGGATCATGCGCGCGCAAAATGTCGCCGGCGGAACCGGCGGATGCCTACTGTTCAACACGTCCAAGCAGGCGGTGAATCCGGGCAAGGATTTCGGCCCCTATGGCTTGCCCAAGGCGGCGACGCTGTTTTTGGTGCGGCAATATGCCCTAGACCATGGCAAGGACGGCATCCGCACCGGCGGCGTCAATGCGGACCGCATCCGTTCCGGCCTGTTGACCGACGAGATGATCAAGGCCCGCTCTACCGCGCGGGGACTGTCAGAAAAAGATTATATGAGCGGCAATCTGCTGGGCCGGGAGGTCACCGCCGAAGACGTCGCCAAAGCCTTTGTCGATCTGGCGCTCTCGCCCAGCACGACGGCTGCGGTGATCACCGTCGATGGCGGCAACATCGAAGCCGCGCTGCGCTGACGAAAAAAACGGGGGAGAGGGTTACCCCGCCGCTTTGATGTCTTCGTAAATCTTGATTGCCTGTTCGGGCTTTTCGTTCTTGTGGACGACCGCGCCGACGGCCTGGATCATGCCGACCGGACAGTCGCTTTGGAAAATATTGCGGCCCATGTCCACGCCGGCCGCGCCTTGATCGACGGCCTTGTAGGCCATTTCCAGGGCTTCCAGTTCCGGGAGTTTTTTGCCGCCGGCGATAACGATCGGCACCGGACAGCCAGCCACCACTTTCTCAAAGCCGGGCTCGAAGTAATAGCTTTTGACATAGTGCGCGCCGATTTCCGCGCAGATGCGGGTGGCTAGGCTGAAATAGCGCTGATCCCGGGTCATGTCCGCGCCAACACCGGTGACCGCCAGGGTCGGGATGCCGTACTTGCTGCCCATATCGATCAGCTTGATCACGTTGCCGATGGATTTGTGTTCGTACTCCGCGCCGATATAGACCTGGGCGGCGAGCGCGGCCGCGTCCAGCCGAATGGCGTCCTCGATGCTGACAGCCACCAGCTCGTTGGAAAGCTCGGTCAAAATGCTTTGGCCGGCACTGGCGCGCAGCACCACCGGCTTTTGCGTTGTCGGCGGAATGCAGGACCGCAGCGCGCCCCGGGTGCACATCAGCACGTCGGCATACGGCTCAAGCGCGGTGATCTGCAGATCAATCCGCTCCAGCCCCGTCGTCGGGCCCTGGAAATAGCCATGGTCAAAGGCCAGCATGACCGTGCGCCCTGTCTCCGGATTGAAGATACGGCTGAGGCGATTTTGCATGCCCCAATCCAGCGCGTTAGAGCCCTTCAGGAAAAACGGTTCAGCCTGCGCCGGCGTATCCTCGAAGAAGTTCTTGCCGTCTTTGACGTCGTCTTTATCGGCCATCGGTGATCCCCGTAGTAGCGGTCAGTGGTTGGGGATCAATCTAGCGGGATCACGCGTCCAGGCAAGCGAGAATGCGCCGCAAGGGTATGAGAACATTCACCCCAAACTTATCCCCATCACCCACACAGGTGGCGTCAAATTAATTCTTATATTTGATCAGGTTCTGCGAATTATCCACATTATCCACAGGATCGCGATTCGCACCTTCTGTGGACAAATGTTCCTGATAGGGTCTCGGAATGTTCCAAATGCGCGGGCGGCGACGAAGGAGCGCGACCCGCGTATGATCCGCGTACCGTTTTAATTTTAACCCGAGAGCACGGAAGGAATTTCGAGCTCTCCTCACCCTCTCTTTAATGCGTCGCCCCCGAGTTGGCGATAGCCAATTCTCGGGGGTCCATAACCCAGCATCCATGGTTCCCCGACAACGGCTTCGCCGGTCGGGGATGACGCAATGGAGGAGGTGCAGTTCTACTGCGCCAACTCGCGCATGACGCTCTGCTTTATTTAAAATGCTTAGACAGCTTCAATCCCTGCTTCTGGTAATTGCTCCCGATGTCGACGCCATAGAGCCGGTCGGGCACGTGGGTCAAGCGCTCATAGACCAAGCGGCCCACCACTTGGCCGTCTTCCAACACAAACGGTACGTCGTGGGAGCGCACCTCCAACACGGCCCGGCTGCCGGCGCCGCCGGCGGCGTCATAGCCGAAACCCGGATCGAAGAAGCCGGCATAGTGCACCCGGAACTCGCCCACGAACGTGTCATAGGGCCGCATCTCGGCGGCGAAGTCGGGCGGCACACTGACCGCCTCCTTTGAGGCCAGGATATAAAAGTCGTCGATATCCAGGGTCAGGTTCTTCCGGCCCCGGTCATGGATCGGGTCCCAGAAGTCCAGCACGTCGTAATGGCCGATCTTCTCCACATCGATCACGTCTGCATGGCGCTTGGCCTTGTAACCGACCAGGCCGGTGTCTTTGTCACCGGTCAGGTTCACGGTGAAGGCGACGCCGGTGGCGGTAATATCTGCGTCCCCGTCCACCAAAGGCGTTCGCTCGTGCAGCCGGCGCATGGTCGATTCCTGAGACGGCGGTGAGCCTCGGCGCAGGCGCAATTGGCTGAGACGGGTGCCCGTGTGCACTTTGACGCTAAAGGTCAGGGGAGAAATTTCAGCGTATAGCGGCCCTTTATACCCCGCCGGGATGCGGTCGAACTCCCCGGCGTAATCGGTGATCACCCGGGTGAAAATATCCAGCCGCCCGGTGGAGCTCTTCGGATTGGCCATGCCGGAAATGTCCCGCTTCAGGCTCAGGCTCTCCTGCAAGGGCACCACGTAGACGCAACCCTTTTCCAGAACCGCGCCGGCGGTGATATCCACTTCGTGCATGGTGAAGTCTTCGAGCCGGCCGCGCACCGTGTTCTTCGGGCCCGGCAGGAAGCTGCCGCGCACCCGGTAAGCCACGGGACCGAGCCTGAGATCAATGCTCGCCGGTTGGATTTGTTCTTCGGGGATGGGAGTCTCGGCGGCGATGTCGCCCGTGGCGATCAGGTCCCGCATGGTCTGGCACGGCAGGATGCCCGTGGTGAACTCCCGTGTATCCACGTCCGCCTCGTCGGCGGCATCGTCGTTCAGGGGAAGGGGTACGGGATCGGCCATGGCGTTCGCGGCTCTCCTCATCAACTCCCGCTTGCATACCAGAGATTCGGGCGGCTCACAACGGCAGCGGCTGGCGTGGATTTATCCCCATAATCAACAAAATACCCCCAAATTATCCACAGATAATTTTAGGGGTATCATGTTGTTTTCAAGGAATTAAATTAGAAAATCCACAACTTGGGAAAGTTATCCCAGGTGCTGGCCGAAGAACGCCATGGTGCGTTCGCCGGCGGCCTTGGTGGCTTCCGGGTGATAGCTCGGCCGGTGGTCGCAGATGAACCCGTGGCCGGCGCCGTCATAGACATGGATTTCCACATCGGGCTTGGCGTTCCGGGTCATGTCCACGTTCTCCATGGGGATGCCTTGGTCCTCGCTGCCATAGTGCAGCATCACCGGGCAAGTGGCGTTCTTATCCAGGAAATTGTGGATGAAGCCGCCGTAATAACCGACCGCCGCGTCAAAGCCGCCCTCGCAGGCGCCCAGCCAGGCAACCGTGCCACCGAAGCAATAGCCGACGATGCCGACCTTGCCGGCGTCCGAGACCGCGTTCTTGGCCGCGATCACGTCTTTGACATTGTCGTCCCACTCTATCTTGCCGCGGGTTTCCATGCCTTTCTGACGGTCCTCTTCGCCATAGCCGAGGTCCACGCCTTTTTCCGCCCGGTCGAACATGGCCGGCGCGATGGCCACATAGCCCTCGGCGGCAAACCCGTCGCAGACTTCTTTGATGTGCGCGTTGACGCCGAATATTTCCTGGACGACGACGATGGCGCCCTTGGCGTCCCCGGCCGGGTCGGCCCGGTAGGCATCCAGTTTATGTCCGTCGCTGGCGGTGAGTTCGATCGTTTGTCCCATGATGTTTTTCCCTGATGAAAGTCGGTTGATGATGTTGGTGGCGGGAGAGTACCCGACGGGCCGGGGGAGTCAATTACCGGCTGCAGCGGTTGTAGCCTGTTGATCGGGGAGGCTGAGAAAAATTCGCCAGACGGCCTGTAAGCCGGGTTCTGTGCGCTGAGAAGGGCGAACCCCTCTCAGGCGATGGCCATTCATCTGGGACGCCCGTCACCGGACGCCTCGTGCAACCGACCCGGACAGTAGCGTGAAAACCCGCCTGCGGCCGAAGCCGCGTACCGTCCCTATTTGGTTTTGCTCCCGGTGGGGTTTACCCTGCCGCGTCCGTTACCGGCCGCGCGGTGCGCTCTTACCGCACCCTTTCACCCTTGCCTTGCCGCGAACGGCGAAGGCGGTTTGCTTTCTGTGGCACTTTCCCTGGGGTCGCCCCCGCCGGGTGTTACCCGGCACCGTGTTTCCATGGAGCCCGGACTTTCCTCCATCCCCCGCCGAAGCGAAGAACAGCGGCCATCCGGCCGTCTGGCGGCGCGGAGTATAGGCGCAAAGTGCCGATAGAGGGAAGGGACGAAATCAGGCTTCGCTGCCGGTCACCCGGTTGCGGCCATTGTGCTTGGACTGGTAGAGATTTTTGTCGGCCGCCTCGATAAAGGATTCGATGGTAATCTCATCGCTCGGCACGACGGAGCTGAGCCCGATGCTGATGGTCACATGGTCGGCGGTTTCGGACGCCGTATGCTCCATGTTCAACCCGTCAATGCCGGCGCGAATCCGTTCCGCCAGGTCCATGGCGGGTTCCAGCGGAGTATCGGGCAGCACGACGGCAAACTCCTCGCCGCCATAGCGTGCGGTCAGATCGGACGGCCGGCGCAGATGGGTGGCGATCTCGTCGGCGACGGCGCGCAAACAATTGTCGCCCTGCTGGTGGCCATAGGTGTCGTTATAGAGCTTGAAATGATCCACATCGATCATCAACAGCGAAATTGGATACTCGTTACGGCCGCCGCGCCGCCATTCCTGGTCCATGTATTCATCAAAGCGCCGGCGATTGGAGAGCCCAGTCAGCCCGTCCACCGAGGACATGATGGCGAGCTGGTCGCGCATCTTTTTCTGCATCAAGTGATTGCGGATTCGAACTTCGACGATCTGCGGGACGATCGGCTTGGCGATATAGTCAATGGCGCCCAGTTCTAAACCCTTGAATTCGTCCTGTGTCTCCGTTCGCGCGGTCAGAAAGACGACGGGGATGTCCATGGTCTCCGTCTGTTCCTTGAGTTGGCGGCAGACCTCATAGCCGTCCAGATTGGGCATCCGCACATCCAGAAGAATCAGGTCAGGCAGTTCCGTGCGGGCAATCTCGACACCGTAGTTGCCGTTTTCCGCACGCAGAACCTTGACATCATCTTTAAACATGATGTCGATCAGATCCAAGATGATCGGGTCGTCATCGACCACCAGGATTGTTTGCGCTGGTTTCATTGGAATGCCGATCTTGACTAAGCCACTGACTGAATGCCTGCCGGGACTGCGCCCGCCCTGTTTATTGTGCGTAAAATACCCACAAAAAGGCAAAGATCAAACTAAACGAAACCGATCAGTTGTGCGCTATCGGAAACCACGTAGACAGGAAAGAAGGTCTATTGAGAGGGGGGTAATCGTGTCCTAACATGCTGTAAGTCCGAGAAGGCAGGGAGAAAAACTTATGGTGGACGCCATCGACCCGATAGAAGCCAAAGAGGCCATGCGCGCTTATGTGGAAAAGAAGGGCGGGCTGGCCTTTGGCGTGGCCGATGTGGCGGCATTGGAGCGAATCGCACCGGAGGGTTACGGGCCGAGCGCCATGCTGCCCCGGGTAAAATCAGTAATCTCGGTCGGCGTCGGCGGCGGCACCAGGGGGTCCTGGGCGGCAGACGCCAAAACCCTTGCCTATATCGGCGACACGGAGACCATGGCCTATCGGATCGCCTATGGCTTGGCCTTTATGATCGAACACAAGTTCGGCGAAAAGGCGATCTTCTGCCCGCCCGATATGGACCCTGAGAAAGGCGCGCGCACGCCCATGCAAAGCCTAAAATTGCATGCGGAGATGGCCGGCATTGGCGCGCGGTCCATGGCCGGCGATATTCTGCTGCATCCCGATTACGGCATGCTCTACTACGCCTCGGTCTTCACCGAAATGGAACTCCCACCGGATTCGCCCATGGCGGACAATCCGTGTCCGCACTCATCCTGCGTCAAACTCTATAACCAAACCGGTCAGACGCCCTGCATGCGGTTTTGCCCGGTGGATTGTCTGTCCGGCTCCATCGGCGAGGACGGCAAGGTGGCGGAAATGCGCTACGACGCTCATGCCTGCGCAGAGATGTCGCAACAGTACGAGGCTATTCCTAGTGTATTGCTGGATATGATGGACGCCAAGGATCCGATCGAACGGGGCATGGCGGTTCATTCGCCGGAGAATCAATTGATCTGGTACAAGCTCTCGGTCGGCGCGGGAGAACTGCTGGCGCTCTGTTACGAGTGCATGCGCGTGTGTCCGATTACCCAGACCAGCGCCATGGCTAATCCGGTGGCCCGGGGTGCGGGCATGCGCCAGAAGGTCGCCGAGGCCCAGGCCCAGGCGCAAATGGAAGCCGAGATCGAAGCCGAAGACGGAGCCGCCTGAACATGGCTTATGGCGTGACCCCACAGATGATCGAGACCTATGGGGAGATCATCTTCAGGCTGAGCCTGAACAAACAGGTTAGGCGCGGCGACGCGGTCCGGGAATTGAATTTCGAAGAGATTGAGAAACAGCGCGACGGGCCCGGCCTGACCGACGAGGAAATCGCCGAGCGGATTGGGCTCTTGCCGGAGCAAGTCAGCGTGGTCCGGGTCTTTGTCGAGCGCAAACATCACCGGATTGATCAACATCGCCGCTTGTTCCATTTGGGCGGTGGCAAGCGCTGGAAGGCGGACGAGTATCAGCATCCGGCGGAACGATTAAAATTCAGAGAGGACGGCATGACATTACGTGAAGCATTGAACTTTGATCCGGGTCAGGCGGCCAAGTATCTGGAAAAAGGCTATTGGGGGAACGACACGCTCTCGTCTCAACTGGCGCAACACGCGGCGGAGCGGCCGGATGCGCCGGCGCTGGTAACGGCGGAAAACGAAATCACGTGGGCCCAGTACAAGGACCAGGTCGACCGGCTGGCCAAAGGCCTGCTCGAGCTCGGCATCCTCAAGGGCGACGTGGTGGCCGTGCAGCTCCCGAATATTCCGGCGTTCCTGCTGGCTCATCAGGCCATCGCGGCGGTCGGGGGCGTGATGCAGACTGTGCATATGCCCTATGGAAAGGCGGATATCGAATTTCTGCTCAATCATTCCAAGGCGCGAGCGGTGATTTGCCTACCGGCGTTTAAGGAGTTTCCCACGGCCGAGGTCATGCTGGAGATCAGAGACGGCGGCGCTGCGTTGGAGCATGTGATCATCGCCGGGCCGGAAGCGCCCGAGGGCGCGGTGACTCTGGATAGCCTGATGACCGACGGCGGTCCGGTGATCGGTAATCCACCCGTGGGCTCTGATCCGTTTTTGCTGCTCTATACCTCCGGCACCACGTCCAGCCCCAAGGGCGCGCCGTTGACCTATCAGAACATGGTTGGCCACGGACGGTTGTGTGCACCGGAATTCGGCGTGACGCCCGAGGATCGTATTCTTTCCGCCGCGCCCTTCAGTCATTTGTACGGGCTCTATAATTATTATGTCTCGTTGGCCGTTGGCGCGGCCCAGGTCTTACTGCCGGCCTTCACCCCGCCGGATCTGGCGAAACTGACCGAGACCGCCAAGCCGACGGCCATCTTCATGGGCCCGGCGCACGTGGCCGCGCTGGATGGAATGGGTCTGTTGGATAAACACGATTTCTCGTCCGTGCGGTTTACGGTCTTTTCCGGGGCCTATTGTCCGCCGGATCATCTTCGGACTTATCACGCCAAGACCGGCAGCGCCGTCTGTCAGCTTTGGGGCATGACAGAATTGGCGTCGGGTACGTTCAGCCGCCCGGATCAGGGGTTAGAGGTCGGCGCAACCACCGCTGGACCGGCGGCGCCGGGGAATGAAATTCGCATTGTCTCGTCGGAAACCGGAGAGGCCCTCCCGGCGGACACGGAAGGGGAGCTACAGGTGCGCGGGGCCTCGGTTTTTCCCGGTTATCTGGATAATCCGGAGGCTAATGCGGATGCCTTTGCCGGCGAGGGCTGGTTTCGCAGTGGTGATCTGGCGATCATTGACGCAGCCGGAAATCTGAAGATTACGGGACGAACAAAAGACATCATCAACCGGGGCGGGGTGAAGTATAACCCGGCCGATATTGAGGAACTCTTGTTCACCCATCCCGCGATTGAGCTGGCGGCCATCGTGCCCATGCCCGATCCGGTGCTGGGTGAAAAAGCCTGCTGTTTCGTACAGTTGAAGCCGGACCAGTCCCTGACCCTGGATCAGGTCACCGCGTTCCTGGCAGACAAAAACGTCTCCAAGAACAAATGGCCGGAACGGCTGGAAACAGTGGACGAGATGCCGCTGACGCCGACGCGGAAAATCATCAAGGGCAGGCTGGCGGAACATCTGGACGGGTAGGGGATGGCGATCGAGAAACGCCCGCTTGAAGACATCCGCAGCGTAGCCCGGCGCAACCGGGAATTCGCCTGGCCCCATCGGGCCAAGTCCAACCGGCTGGAACCTATTTGCCGCCCGAGGTTTGACGCAAGCTTTACCCTGAACGCCGGCGACAAGGTGTTCACCGTCGGTTCCTGCTTTGCCAGCAACATCCGAACCCACCTGGAATTCGCCGGGCTGGCCGTCCATCCCGCCGATATCAAGAACGATATCCCCGCCGCCTACCGGGTCAATAATATCGATTTTCGCTATTCGCCGATGACCATCCTCCAGGGGTTCCAATGGGCGCTGGAACCGGACAGTCTGCCGCCCCGCGCTGCCTGCCATATCCAGACCGGCGAGGGCCGGGTGTTTGATCCGACCATCGATCATCAAACCGATGGGCCGGTGGCGGAGGTCCAGGGTATCGCCGCCAAAATCACGGCCGCCGATGGGGCCGTCGCCGAGTGCCGGGCGGTAATCATGACCCTGGGTTTGATGGAGTCGGTTTTCGATGCCCGGACGGGACTTTACCTAGAGGCCTGGCCCGGCGACCGGGTGCCGGCGGCGGACCGTGACCGGTACCAGCTGCATGTGCTTGGCGCAGACGACGCGGTCGCCGCGCTGGAGGCGATTCACGCCCTTCTGTCCCGGAATCTGGCCGAAAACTTCAAAATACTATTGACGGTTTCACCGGTGCCGCTGGCCAGCACCTTCCGGTACTTGGATGTCATATCGGCCAATGCCTACTCCAAAAGCGCTCTCCGCACCGCCGCGGAGGAATTCGCCGCCGCCCACGATAATGTGGACTATCTGCCGGTCTATGAAAGCGTGATGCTGACCAACAGCACCATCGCCTGGGATGTTGATCTGCGTCATCCCTCGGACTTTATCGTGAAGCTCAATGTTATGCGGATGCTGCAAGCGTATTTCCCGGACGCGCCCGGTTTTGACGAGACGGCCATAGAGGCGGAGATCGAGAATCAACAGGCGGCTTTCGAAGCCGGCTGGCCGCAGCAGCTGCGCGCATTCAAGCACGAGTTCGGCCAACAGGAACAACAGTTCAATGACTATCGGGAAAAATCGGAAGCCCTACGCGCCGCCATGGAGGCGGAGATCGCCCGCCTTCGCCAACAAATCGAGCAGCTCGAAAAAGACTAGAAAAACACCGTCAGGTTTTTTGCCAGCAGCACGTTCTGATCCAGAATGATCTCCCGCCGGGCGATCTTGAAGCTGCCGCCGTCGCGGCGCAGCGTATCTGTCCGCTTGCCGACAAACAGGTAGTTCTCCGTCTCCACCCGGTTTTGATAGACCAAGAACCGGCTTTTCGCGGTAACCGTCTCGGCGGTGGTGACCGAGGGCTGGGCGTCGAGCACCTGCACATTGCTGACCATGTGGCACACCCGGGACAAAGGTTCTTCCGCCCAATGTTTGGCGGTCATAATTTGTTCGACCCGTTTCGCCATGGTCCATTTGTCGTCCTCGAACCAACTGATGTCTTCGCCTTCTTTTGTGTTTTCATGGGCCGCGTGATCGCCGTGTTTGACGTTCCGGCGCATGGGCATGAAATAGACGAGATCATCCGCGAGGAGGTCGAGCCACTCCTCAAACCGGCGGCTGTCCAGCAGCTCCGACTCGTCATAGAGGAACTCTTCCACCTCCTGCTTCAGGGTGAAGTAGGCAAGGTCTCTTGGCAATTTGGTTGCGTTCATGTCGCTTCGTTCCTGGTCTGGGCCGGGATCGGGCCGCCCTGGCCGGCGAAGCAGCCCACATCCAGCACCGTGCCGGTGATCGCTTCCGCATCGTCGGAGAGAAGATAAGCGACGGCCTTGGCCACGTCTTCTGGGGTGGTGGCGCGGCCCGCTGGATTGTGTGTGGCCGTCCGTGCGATGAGGTTCCGGTCGCCGTCCCGCCGTCCCAGGCTCATGCCCGATGGGAAGCCGCCGCCGCCGGGCACCACCGTGTTGACCCGGATGCCGTCGGCAAGATGGTCATAGGCCAGCGCCGCGCCGAGGGCGAAAACGCCGCCTTTCGACGCGCTGTAAGCCGCCATGTTGGGCTTCCCCCAGCCGGAGCCGGACCCGATGTTGACGATGGCCCCGCCCCCGGCCCCGATCATGTGGGGGATCACCTGCCGGCAGCAGAGATACATGCCTTTCAGATTAACCGCGACAATCCGGTCCCACAGGTCTTCCGGGGTGTCCAGCACCGTGCCCAACGGTCCGATGGCGGCATTGTTAACCAGACAGGAAATCCCGCCGAAGGAGTCCAGGGCGAGCTGTACAACCCGGGCGACGTCATCCGAGTTGGAGACGTCTGCTTCCAACAGTTCTGCCGACAGACCAGCGTCGGACAGTTCGCCCCTGAGGCCGGGGATGGCGTTCTCCGCCGTGCTCGACGGCTGTGCTGTTTCCAGACCGAACGCCACGACACTGTGGCCGCGTCGCGCCAGCTCAATGGTAATGGCTCTGCCGATTCCGAACGTTCCGCCGGTGACAATGGTGGCGCCCATGCGTTGTCCTCTAGGCGTGGCGAACCGGATGATCCATGATCCGGCCCCAACCTTGGTTGTTCATATAAGCGGCCCAGCACTTGTAATACTGCCGGGCGTTTTCTTCCGTCATCTGGGTGCTGACCAGCCCCGGTACAGGATCATTCAGTTTCGATTTCTGCGCCGACTGCTGATAGTTGAACGGATGCCGCCGGGCGATCACGCCCTGGCTGCCGGCCGTCGCGTAGTTCCAGTTTTCCATATCATCCTGTTCGGTCATGCCGGCCGGGCCCGAATAGCGCATGTAATAGCGCCGGAGTAGGTCTTTGACTTCCTTCGGGGCCTCCTTGTCCACCAGGAAGAACCGCCATATTTCTGTCGAGCCGGCGCCGTTGGGATGCCAAACGCAAAGCGCGCGAGGCTGGCGGCCATGGAAAGACATGTTGGGGAAGATGGTGCCGACGAAGGGCACGATCCGCGCCTTGTCGCCGAGTTTTTTCTGCCGCTCCTCGTAGCAGTGCCGGTAGTACTCCTCGGCGATCGGGTTATCCTTATAGGATTCGATATAGGCGTTGTTCTCCGGCTTAAGCGCGCTATGGATGCCGTGGCCGCCTGGAAAGCTGATCCAGATGTGCTGGGCGTCGGCCAGTTCGTTGTCGCGCCGGCCTTTTTCGCCTTTTGCCGCACTCGGTCCGATGCCGATCATATCGACCGAAATGTGACTCGGATTGTGATAGGAATCGCCGCAGAAATTCTCCGCCGGGATTTTCCAGTTGCAGGGCGAAATCCATTTGTGGACGCCGCCGAATACTTCGGTGCCGCCATCGGACCCGTCCAAGGCATTCAGCGCCATATCCAGATGATCCTTGGCCCCGCCCAGATAGTCAAAGAAATCGGGCGCGTTCTCGTCCCAACTTGCCCAGATGCTGCCTTTGTAATTGACCATCTTGGGCACTTCGATCAGGGACCATTTCGACTTGTCCAGAACATGAGAATAAAGCTCGTGCTCGTGCGGCACGCCGACCAGTTTGCCGTCCGGCGCAAAGCTCCAGGCATGGAACGGGCAGGTGAAGGTTTGGGTGTTGCCCTCGTCATAGAGGCACACTTTCATGCCGCGATGCGTGCAGGTGTTTAGGAATACATGGATTTTGTTCTGGAAGTCCCGGCACAGGATGACCGACTCCGCGCCCATGCGGGAGGTGAAGTAATCGCCGGGGTTGGGGATTTGGCTTTCGTGGCCGACCAGCAGCCAGGCCCGGGTGAACACCGTTTCCAGCTCCTGCTGGTAGATGCCGTCATTCACAAAAATTTCCCGGCTGATGGTGCCGTTCTCGATGTCGATCAAGTCATCCTGATAGACCGCCCTATCCATGATTTTGGTCCTCCCGCGGTTCCCCTAGTTGTACCGTTCGGGCCGGGCACAGGCAAAATCTTCTTTTAAATCGGCCAACGGCTCTTAAACTCGGATGAGAAACTCTTAAAGACCGGGAGGCCGCCATGGAATTCGGATACTTCACCCTCAGCGACAACCATTATGACAACAATACGCGGGGCTCGAACCAGTTTGTTGCCGACATCACAGCAGAGGCGCTGTATGCCGAGGAACTGGGTATGCATTCCGCGTGGATCGGCGAGCATCATTTTAATTCCTTAGGCGTGCTTTCGTGTCCCGATCTTGTATTGGCCAATATCGCCGGTCAGACAGAACATATCCGCCTGGCGCCGGCGGTGACTGTTCTGCCAATCCACCACCCGATCCGGGTGGCGGAACAATGGGCGACGCTTGATCTCTTGTCTAACGGCCGGGTGGATTTCGCCACAGGCCGCGGCTATGACCGGCGGGAATATGCGCCGTTCCATGCGGATTTCGAAAACAACCTAGAGGTTTTCGAGGAAGGATTGGAAGTGGTGCTGAGGCTTTGGGCCAGCGATGAACGCATTGATCACAAGGGTAAATATTACGATTTCAAGGATATCCGGATCACGCCCCAGCCCGTGCAGAAACCGATCCCGACCTATGTTGCGTCCTTCTCCCAGCCGTCCATCGAGATGGCGGGGCGGTTGGGACTTAACCTGATCGTCGCCCCGTTTGCCGCCGCTATGAGCTTCGGCGGCCTACAGCAGGTGCACGACCGGTTTAAGGAAACGGCGGCCAAATATAATAATAAGAGCGGGCGGATGATGTGCAGCTACTTCATGCATTTCGCCGACGATGACGCCGGTCAGGCGGAGGCCCGCAACCGGATGATCCGCTATTATAAAGAATGCGTCATTCCGGCGGTGCCCAATGATCCCAAGAACACCCCGCCCAGCTATGCCTATTTCCTGGATATGGTGGACAAGCTCGGCAATGTGAAGCCCGAAGACTTGCGGGAAAATTCGGTCCTGATCGGCACGCCGCAACACATCATCGACACGTTGAAAAAAGTGGAACAGGCGGGCGTCGAAGAAGTGATCCTGTACTTCAATGTCGGTCTAAAGGATCACCAGCAGGTGAAGGACGAGATGGCGCGCTTCATGGAAGAGGTGGCGCCGGCCTTCGAGGGAAAACATATTCAACGCCGCGCGGCCTGATCGCGCCCACCATTACCGAAAGATAAATCGCCGCTCCATAGGGTTCTCCGGATTGCGGGCCCATTCGAAAAGACCCGGTGCGTAATTGCGGGCCTTTTTGTTGTCCAGCACCTCGTGGGCGGCAAACCAGGCCAGGGCGGATAGGGTGCCGGTAACGCTGATAAATATTGATTCCTTCGCCGGATCGATCTTCATCGCGGTGAAGAGTTGCTTCAACTCCCCCATGGGGCGAATGCGCCCGCCGCCATCTGTCGCCAGCCAGGCGGCCGGAAAATGGATGGCGCTGGTGATGGTGCCGTAGCGGGCAACTTCGTCAATTTTATTGATTCCCAGAAACTGTCCGCGCGCCCGAACGTCAATGATCTGAGACTTCTGCTTGATGGCCTCTCGAACGTCTTCCGCCACGGCGAGGGTGGGGCTGCCCGGCTCCGTGGAATATGTGGTTTGCCGAACTGGCCGGGATACATTGGTGACTTTTATCCCCGGTTCCTCCAGGTAAGCGCGCGTGCCGCCATGGAGGATGGAAATTTTTCGGTGTCCGGCATATTTGAATGTCCAATAGACCTGGGCGGCCAGGGCGGGGTGATTATAGATCCGCCCGGCGTGCACCAGGATGACATGCGACTGGGCCGTGATGCCCAACTGTCCCATCCTGGCGGCCAAGGCGTTTTGGACGCCGGGCGTGGGCGCGCCCATCGCCGGGCGGAAATACCAGCTGCCCTCTCCATACGGCGACCAGACAGCGCCCGGAATATGCCGCTGGAGATACTCATCCTCCCGCCGCAAGTCGATGATCACGATTGCCGGATCAGTCAGCCTGGTTTTCAGCCAAGATGGTTCGACAAGCGCCTGAGACCAGGCGGGCAGCGTCTGGAAGCCGCCGGCGAGGATGACAAGACAAAGACAAATCAGGATACGCTTCACAAAATATATCCAAAAATTATGTGGGCATTATCATCAGCTTAGGGAGAAATTCAGAAATTCAAAGGCAAAACCCGACGGCGCTTGACTTGTGGCGCGTTTGAATCGGACTATATCACCGCGTCCGATCGACACGTGCCGGATTTCAACGGGGAGAAACGCGGGTGAAATCCGTTTTTTGGGGACGTCTCTGTTTTCCTGTCATCTGTGTCCTTGTTTGGCTAAGCGGGGCAGACCCGGTTTTTGCCGGAATGGACAAACCCTTCGTGGCCGGCTGGTCCGAGAGGGTTCTTATTTATCCCAGCGGCATGATCGTCAACGCCAAACTGGATTCCGGCGCCAAGACCTCTTCCATCAATGCGCGTGGCGTCGAGCAATTCCAAAAAGACGGTCAAGATTGGGTCAGATTCCAGTTTAAAAACACGCGAGGCGAGAAAACCATCATCGAACAGCCGGTGGTTCGCGTTGTAAGAATCAAGGATCTCGGCCGAAAGCCGCAAGTGCGTCAGGTGATCCGCCTCGGCGTGTGTTTGGGGCGCTACTTCAAAGAGGCGGAGTTTACTCTGTCCAACCGGAAGGGCTTTGCCTTTCCGTTGTTGCTGGGCCGCCGGTTTTTGGACGACAAGGTTCTTGTCGCGTCCGCCAAGCGCCGGATCACCACGCCCGACTGTAAAGAGGGAATATCGAGATGAACAAACGGCATCTTTATTTCCTGGCGGGGTTTCTATGCGTGATTGGCGTCGGGATCACCCTGATCCGGGTGTTCATCTTGGAATTTCCGCTGTTGCCCCAACAGACGGTGGAAACCTGGCGGGTGGAAGCCCGGGTGCAGTTCGAGGCGGCGAATAAGCCGGTTCGTGTCGAGATGAAGCTGCCCCTGGACACGCCGGGCATGACGGCCATCAGTGAGAGCTTCGTCGCCGCCGGCTATGGCCGCAATACCCGTCAGCGCGAGGGAAATCGGTTTGCCGTCTTCACCAAGCGCAAGGCCGAGGGGCGTCAGGTGCTTCTTTTCCAAACGGTGATTCGACGCACGCGGTCGGCCGCCTCGCCGGTGGTGGAAGAACCGACCCGACTGGAACGGGCTACCTTCACCGGCGCCCGGTTGGATGCGGCGCGCGCCCTGGCCGACGAGATTGACGGCGCATCGGCCGACAACAGGTCTTTCCAGAATTTGGTGAGCCGCCGGCTGGCTGATGATCCGGCGGGCGGCGGCGTGGCGCTGTTGCTTGGTGATGACCGGTCGAGCCGGAACGTGGCGCGCACGGCGGTGCAGATCATGGCGCTGGCCAATATCCCGGCGCGGGAAGTTCACGGGTTCAAGCTCACCCCCGACCGCCGGGGCGGACAATTGACTCACTGGACCGAAGTTTTCGATCAAGGGGCCTGGGTGCCGTTCGATCCGGAAACCGGTTCTAACCGGACGCCGGTGGATACTGTCACTTGGTGGCGGGGCCCCAGCCGGTTTTTGTCAGTACAAGGCGGGGTCGGCGTCAGCGTCGACTTTGCCGTCCGCCGTACGTTTGAATTCGCCCTGCGCTCGGCCATCGGTCAGCAGAAGGCGTTGAATAAACAGCTGATCGATTTCTCGGTCTTTGGCTTACCCCTTCAGACTCAGGAAATTTATCGGATTCTGTTTGTCCTGCCGTTCGGCATTTTATTGATCGCCCTGTTGCGCAATGTCGTCGGTATCAAAACCATCGGTACGTTCATGCCGGTGCTGATTGCCTTGGGCTTCCGGGACACCGGGTTGGTTTGGGGGATCATTCTGTTCGGCATCGTGGTGGTTTGCGGCTTGGCCGTGCGCGCCTATATGGAACAGTTGAAACTCCTCATGGTGCCAAGACTGGCGACCGTCGCCACCGTGGTCATAATTCTGATGGCGGCGCTGAGCATCATCAGCTTTAACCTAGGGGTCGAGCGCGGCCTTTCCATCGGCCTGTTCCCCATTGTCATCCTGACCATGGCGATTGAGCGAATCTCCACCATCTGGGAGGAGCGGGGCGGCAAGGAGGCTCTCCATCAGGCGGGTGGCAGTTTGTTCGTCGCCATTCTGGCGTTCATCTTGATGAACTGGACCTTCCTGCAGCACTTTATTTTCGTCTTCCCGGAATTCCTATTGGTGGTTCTGGCGGCGCTTGTCATGTTGGGCCGGTATTCCGGCTATCGCTTGACCGAATTGCCCCGGTTCACGGTTCTGGCGGGCAAATAAGGATGAACCGCCGCCGCCTTGGCGCGTTGGTGATTGTCGCGGCGGTTTCGGCGGGCGGGCTGCCGGCGGTTTCGCAGGAGTCCGTCCGTGTGTCCCACGGGGTCTCGGTCTTCGATGATTTAAAGTACCGTCCGGGCTTTCGTCATTTTGACTACGTCAATCCGGCCGCACCCAAAGGCGGCACCCTAAAAGTGCGGGGTATCGCCGGGTTCGACAATTTGAACCCCTATATTCTCAAGGGTGTTGTCCCCGACTATATCGGCCTGACGTTTGATTCCCTGATGACGCCAGCGGCGGACGAGCCGGATTCCTATTACGGGCTGATCGCGAAATCCGCCGAACTGCCGGCGGACCGTTCCTGGATCGCCTTTAACCTGCGGCCGGAGGCAAAGTTTTCCGATGGCACGCCGATTACAGCGGATGACGTGCTGTTTACCTTTACAAGCTTGTTGGAAAAGGGCCACCCCCGCTATGCGCTGTTGTACGGCCGGGTCGAAAAAGCCGAAAAACTCTCGCGTTATAAAGTGAAATTCGCCTTCAAGCCGGGGAACAATCGTCAGTTGCCGACCATCATGGCCGGCCTGCCGGTTGTGTCAAAAGCGTTTTTCGAGGGGAAACCGTTCGACAAGACGACCGTGAACCCGGTGTTGGGCAGCGGACCTTATACGGTCGAGTCCTCGGAAATCGGGCGCAATATTACCTACGTCCGCAACAAGAGTTATTGGGCGCGGAACCTGCCGGTGAACCGGGGCCGGTATAATTTCGACCGAGTTCAGGTGGAATATTACCGGGACCGGGGGATCGCCTTCGAGGCCTTCATGGCCGGCGAATATGATTTTCGCGAAGAGTTCAACGCCAATCGCTGGTCCATTCGTTACAACAATGACGCGGTGGCGGATGGCCGTATCCGCCGGGAGACATTGGACGATAGCAGGCCTTCCGGGGTGCAGGCATTTTTCATGAATGTCCGGCGTTCCAAGTTCAAGGATAGGCGGGTGCGCCGGGCGCTCAATCTGGCGTTCGACTTCGAGTGGACCAACCGCTCGCTCTTTTACGGCATCTACCGGCGTATCGAGAGCTTGTTCGAGAACTCCTATCTGGCCGCTTCTAAGCCCCCGTCCGACGCGGAGTTGGCGCTGCTCTGGCCCTTTGCCGATAAACTGCCGCCAAAACTTTTCACCGTACCCTACCGCGCCCCGGCGACCGACGGATCGGGCAATAACCGGAAAAACCTGTTAGAGGCCGCAAGTTTGCTGGAACAGGCCGGCTGGCGTGTGCGCAAAGGCAAGTTGGTAGATGCGAAGGGTAGGCCGTTCAAGATCGAATTTCTGATCCCGCAAGTTAGTTTCAAGCGGATCATCGGCCCTTACCAAAGAAACCTGAAGCGTCTCGGCATCGAGACGCGCATTCGGGTGGTGGATTCGGCAAACTATCAGGAGCGGATCCATCAGTTTGATTTCGACATCATCATGCGCCGGTACGGCCAGTCCCTCACGCCGGGCGTGGAACTGCGCGGCATTTACGGCTCGAAGCAGGCGGGCGTGTCCGGATCGCGCAATTACGGCGGTATTCAGAACCCCGTGGTCGACGCCCTGATCGAGAAAACGGTTGTTGCAGAGGATCGCGAGTCTTTGATCACTGCCGTGCGCACCCTGGACCGGGTGCTCATGTGGAACGAATACATCATCCCACAGTGGTTCAAGGGCGCCCACAATATCGCCTATTGGAACAAGTTCAGCCGTCCAAAAACAAAACCGGCCTATAGTATCGGCGTTGTCGATACTTGGTGGGTGGACCGCAAGAAGGAAGCCGCCTTGGAAGATGAAGCTGAGCCAGAGGGAGAGCCTTCGAAATGATAGCGTATATTACGCGCCGGCTGTTGCTGATCATTCCGACCCTCTTGGGGATTATAGTGATCAACTTCGCCGTGATTCAGCTGGCGCCGGGCGGGCCGGTTCAACAAATCATGGCCCAGATGTCGGGCGAAGATGCAGGGGTTACAGGCACGATCGGCGGCGGTGGCGGCGGTGATGTCGGCGGTGGCACGGATTCCTTTGGCGCGTCGGGCGACAGCATCTATCGCGGTGAACAGGGCGTCGATCCGGAACTTGTTGCGAAACTCAACAAACAGTTCGGGTTTGACCGGCCGTGGTATGAACGCCTGGGGAAGATGATTGTCGACTATGTACGATTCGATTTTGGGGACAGCTATTTCCGGGACGAGGCCGTTGTCAGCCTGATCATCGAAAAACTGCCGGTGTCTATTTCCCTCGGCCTATGGACTACTTTGCTGACTTATCTGATCTCGATTCCTTTGGGGATCAGGAAGGCGGTCAACGACGGTACGCCTTTTGATATCTGGACCAGCGGCATCATCATCTTCGCCAATGCCATCCCCGGCTTCCTGTTTGCCGTGCTGTTGATCATCCTATTTGCCGGCGGCAGTTTTTGGGACCTGTTTCCGCTGCGCGGGCTCGTCTCCGACGACTGGGATCAGTTGAGTTGGCCGCTGAAAATATTGGATTACCTATGGCACATGGTGCTACCGGTGACCGCCATGGTGGTCGGCGGCTTTGCGTCCCTGACTCTGCTGACCAAAAATTCCTTCCTTGATCAGATTAAACAGCAATATGTGCTGACGGCCCGGGCAAAGGGGCTGAAGCAGGGGCGCATTCTCTATGGCCATGTGTTCCGCAACGCCATGTTGATCGTGATCGCGGGTTTCCCGGAGGCTTTTGTCGACATCCTGTTCACCAGTTCGTTGCTGATAGAAGTGATTTTCTCCCTGGACGGATTGGGACAGCTGGGCTTCGAGGCGATCATCCGGCGCGACTACCCGGTCATATTCGGCAGCCTGTTTATCTTCACCTTGATCGGTCTGGTCATGAAACTTGTGGGCGACATTATGTATATGCTGATCGACCCAAGGATCGATTTCGAGGCGCGCAATGTCTGAGCGCGAACGCCATACCATCCTGGGATTTCGGGTGTCGCCCATCGCGCACCGCCGCTGGCGCGTGTTCAAGGGCAACCGGCGCGGCTTTTATTCCCTCTGGATCTTCATGGTGATTTTCATCATCAGCTTGGGTGCCGAGTTCATCGCCAATGATAAGCCGTTGATGGTGCACTATGACGGCGGTTACTACTTCCCGGTCTTTAAGTTTTATCCGGAGACCACCTTCGGCGGCGATTTCAAGACCGAGGCTGAATACCGGGAGAAAGATGTCCGGGACTTGATAGAAAAGAAAGACGGCTGGATGATCTGGCCGTTGATCCGCTATGGGTCCAGCACTGTTAATTTTGATCTGCGTAAACCCTCGCCGGCTCCGCCCTCGGCGGAAAATCTGCTGGGGACCGACGACCAGGCGCGGGATGTCTTCGCCCGCACACTATATGGTTTCCGAATATCCGTCCTGTTTGGATTGATCTTGACCATCTGCAGCTCGGTGGTGGGCATCACCGCCGGCGCCGTGCAGGGTTATTTCGGCGGCAAATTCGATCTGTTTTTCCAGCGCTTTATCGAAGTGTGGATCGGGTTGCCCAACCTGTTCGTGCTGATCATTCTCTCCAGCCTCATAGAGCCCAGTTTCTGGTGGCTGGTGTTGTTCATGTTCATGTTCCGCTGGACCGCCTTGATCGGGGTCGTCCGGGCGGAATTCCTCCGGGTGCGCAATTTCGATTTTGTCCGTTCGGCCCGCGCCATGGGGGCGACGGATGGTCGGATCATCTTCAAACACATTATGCCGAACGCGATGGTGGCGATGCTCACCTATCTGCCGTTCGTGTTAAACGGCTCTATTGTCACGCTGACGTCGCTGGATTTTTTGGGCTTTGGCCTGCCGCCGGGTTCCCCATCCTTGGGGGAGCTGCTGGCCCAGGGGAAGAATAATATCCAGGCGCCCTGGCTTGGCATCACGGCTTTCCTCTCCATCGCGCTGTTGCTGAGCCTGCTGATTTTCATCGGCGAAGCTGTTCGGGATGCATTTGATCCCCGAAAGGCGGCATGATGACGGACACACCCATCGTTTCGGTCAAAGACCTGTCGGTTCACTTCAAGTCCTCGCCGGAGGATGTCGCGGCTGTGCGCAATGTTTCGTTCGATATTCACAAGGGGGAAACCTTGGCGCTGGTGGGGGAGAGCGGATCCGGCAAGTCAGTGACCGCCATGTCGATCCTGCAGCTTCTGCCCTATCCGACCGCCTATCATCCGAGCGGCAGCATCACTTTCGGTGGCGAAGAGTTGGTCAACGCACCGGAGGACAAATTGCTGCCCCTGCGCGGCGACCGGATTTCCGTGGTGTTTCAAGAGCCGATGACGTCGCTCAATCCGCTGCACACGATCGGCCAGCAGATCGGCGAGGTGCTGACCGTCCATCATCAGATGAACGAAACGGGCGCCCGCGAGCGCACGGTGGAGCTTTTGGAACAGGTTGGCCTGCCGGACCCGCGCGGCCGTCTTGCCTCTTTCCCGCACCAATTGTCCGGCGGGCAGCGCCAACGGGTGATGATCGCCATGGCGCTGGCCAACGAACCCGATCTGCTGATCGCCGATGAACCCACCACGGCGCTCGACGTGACCGTGCAGGCGCAGATTCTCAAACTAATGAAGGAGCTCCAGGACAAGTTCCACATGGCGATTCTGATGATCACCCATGATCTGGGTATTGTCCGTAAGACGGCCGATCGGGTCTGCGTCATGACTGACGGTGAAATCGTCGAGACCGGAAACACGGAGAATATCTTCAGCGCGCCGCAGCATGATTATACGAAAAAACTGTTGGCGGCGGAGCCCCGCGGCGAACCCCTGCAACCGGAACCCGACGCCAGGGAAATTATTACCGGCAAGGATATCCGCGTTTGGTTCCCGGTGAAGCGCGGGGTGCTGCAGCGGACCAAGGACTACATCAAGGCGGTGGACGGGGTCGATATTCGCGTCATGGAGGGCCACACGGTTGGCGTTGTGGGTGAAAGCGGCTCCGGCAAAACCACCCTGGCGATGGGGCTGGTGCGCCTCGAACACAGCCAGGGGCAAATTGATTATATGGGGGCGTCCATACAGGGACACACCCGCAAGATGATGCGGCCCTTGCGCCGGGAGATGCAGGTGGTATTCCAGGACCCGTTTAGTTCCCTCAATCCCCGCTTCTCCATCTCCCAGATTATCGAGGAGGGGTTGATTATCCACGGGTTGGAGCCGTCCGCCGAAGCGCGCCGCAATATCGTCAGCAAGGTCCTCGCGGAGGTGGAGCTGGACCCCCAGATGCAGGACCGCTATCCCCATGAATTCTCCGGCGGACAGCGTCAACGGATCGCCATCGCCCGCGCCCTGGTGGTGGAACCCAAGCTTATTGTCCTTGATGAACCCACCTCGGCGTTGGATGTCTCGGTCCAGGCGCAAATCGTCGATCTACTCCGGCGGTTGCAGGATAGCCACAAGCTGGCTTACATTTTTATCAGCCACGATCTAAAGGTCGTGCGGGCGTTGGCTGATGAAGTCATTGTGATGAAGGCGGGCAAAGTGATGGAACACGGGCCTGCCGCTCAAATCTTCAAGGATCCGCGGGATCCGTATACGCGCACGCTCATATCGGCCGCGTTCGATCTGGAAACGGACGACGCCCCGGACGCACGGAGGTAGCAAGCTATGTTAGGACTGGCCAGAAGGTTGAAAGAAGCGGGTGTTCTGGGGATCAACCGCCGGAACGCCACGTACATGCTGCCCCATAATAACCGGAAGTTTTATCCCTTGGTGGACGACAAGGCTCTGACCAAGGAACTGGCGATCAAGTTTGGCGCCGCCGTGCCGGACCTCTACGGCAAGATTAATATTCAGGCGGAGATTCGCCATTTCGCTGACATGGTTGCCCCCCATCAGGACTTTGTCGTGAAGCCGGCGCAGGGCAGCCAAGGCCAAGGCATTATCGTGGTGACCGGGAAGGCGGGCGACTATTACCGCCGTGCCGACGGGGTGCTCATGTCCCTGGACGAAATGAGTTTTCATCTCTCCAACATCCTGTCCGGTATATACAGTCTGGGCGGCCAGCCGGATCAGGCGTTAATCGAATACCGGGTGCAGTTTGATCCGGTGTTTGAAGCCATTGCCTATCGCGGCGTGCCCGATGTCCGGATCATCGTGTTTTTCGGCATTCCGGTCATGGCCATGGTGCGCTTGCCGACCCGTATGTCGGGCGGTAAGGCGAACCTGCATCAAGGCGCCATCGGCGCCGGGATTGATATGACGTCGGGGCGAACCCTCACGGCGGTTTGGGGCAATGACGTGGTGACCGAGCACCCGGACACGGGCAATCCGGTCTCTGGCGTGGAAATTCCCCATTGGCCGAGGTTGCTGGATATCGCGGCGCGAACCTACGAGATGACCAATCTCGGGTATCAGGGCATTGACCTGGTGCTGGACAAGGAGCGAGGTCCACTGATTTTGGAATTGAACGCGCGGCCGGGTCTCAATATCCAGATCGCCAATCGGGCCGGCCTTGAATCGCGATTGGAGGCCGCCATGGCCGCGCGGGACTCGCTTACCACTGTGGAAGAACGAGTCGCCTTCGCCAGGGAGAATTTTACGACGACACTTGAGGAATTCCGCCCATGAGCGATGCACAGCCGTCCTCCGAGACCGATAACGGCCTGGTCTACGCCTATCTTCTGAACGGGGACGGCACCGGCACGCCGTACGATTGGCCGGCCATCAATAGCTGGACGCCGGAGAAAGGCCTCTTGTGGGTGCATCTGGACCGCAGTCACGATCAATCAAGACAGTGGATTGAGGATAAAAGCGGCATGCCGGCTCTGGCGCGGCAAATTATGCTGGCCAATGAATCCCGGCCGCGCAGCGTGCCCTTCAAAGAAGGGCTGGCGGTGACGTTACGGGGCGTCAACTTAAACCCCGGCGAAGACCCGGAAGACATGGTGTCCCTTCGTTTGTGGCTGTCAGCCTCCATGATCGTCACTGTCCGGACGCGCCAGTTGATGGCCGTGCGGGAAATCCGCGCTGAGACCGAGGAGGGAATGGGCCCGAAAAACGCCGGCGACATGCTGGTTGGTGTGGCCAATAAGCTGGTCGACCGAATGGGCCCGGTGATCGAGGAACTGAGTGACACGACAGATCGCCTGGAAGACGAGATGATCAAAACCGAGAGCCGGGAAATCCGTTCTCAGCTTCATGAAATTCGCCACCAGACCATTGGCCTTCGCCGTTATCTTGCGCCGCAACGGGATGCGATTGCGCGGCTTAACCAGGAAAACCAGCCCTGGCTGGCCGAGGGTCATAAGCTGCGGCTCCGGGAAACCACGGATCGGGTGCTTAGAATTGTTGAAGAACTGGACGAGGTGCGGGAACGCGCCGCGGTGGTTCAGGATGAATTGGTCAGCCGAAACGCCGAACAAATGAACCGCACCATGTATGTGCTGACCGTGGTTGCCGGCATCCTGCTGCCGCTAAGCTTTATCACCGGACTCTTGGGCATCAATGTGGGCGGGATGCCGGGCGTCGAAAGCAAAACCGCCTTCGCCATCGTTTGCGTCATTCTGGTGGTATTGGGCGTCGGGCTCTTGTGGGCGTTCAAAAAGTGGAAGTGGATTTAGGCCGCCTGGTGGGCCGCTAGATAAGCGGTTTGGCCTAGCTTTCCAGGACTTTGAGGAATTCTTCCTTGTCGCGGATATGAATATCCCGCTGCGGATACGGAATCTTGACGCCGTGCTCGTGGAACTTATCCCAGATGTTGAGCATGACCAGGCTTTTAACATTGCTGACGCCGTTGCGCGGGTCGTTGATCCAAAACCGCAGTTCCAAATCGACGGAATTGTCGCCGAAATTTTTCACCAAACAAACGGGTTTCGGATCGGTTAGGATTCTCTCTATGCCTTGCGTCGCATCCACGCAGAGTTGTTGGGCCTGCCTCGGATCGCACTCGTAGGCGATGCCCACGGGGATTTTGAGCCGGACCTGATCATCGCTGAAGGACCAGTTGGCCACCCTTGTGGTGATCAATTCCTCGTTCGGGATCAGGTGTTCGATTCCGTCCCGCGTCACCACCGACGCATAGCGGCTGCCCAGGGAATTCACCCAGCCATAAGTGCCGCCGACTTCAATCACGTCGCCGGGTTTGATGGACTTATCCATCAGGATCATGACCCCGCTGAGTAGATTAGAGACGGTTTTTTGGAGGCCAAAGCCGATACCCACGCCAAGCGCGCCGGTAAAGACGGTGAATGCCGACAGATCGATGCCGACCGATTCCAGCGCGACGATAATCGCCAAGGCGATCAGGACGATTTTTAACAGCTTAGAGAATAAAACCTGGACGGATGGGGTCAGATTCTCCGACTTGCTGATCCGGCTTTCCAGGACGCGGCTGAAGATCGTGGCCAGCCAAAGCATAACCGTCAGTGCGATGACGCCCTTGATTAAAGTCAGCGCGGAAATTCGGATTTCGCCCATGCTGAACGCCGCGGAATCCAAAATTCGAACGGTCGGATCGAGCAAATCAAGAATGTTCAGCGCCGCGATGGCCCAGGCAATCAGGGCGACCGACTGGGACAAGGTTTTATTCCGGATCAGGCCTGAAACCACGTTGATGACAATCCAGGCCGTGAGCAGACTAATGCCAATTGTCAGCACGTGTTGTGGCCATTTGACGGCCAAGGCGATGAGGCTGGAGATCCAGGTCATGATCAACCAGCCAGCCGGCATGGCGATCCGGTTCCAGCTCTGCCGGCCTGGTTCGAGAATGGAATGAAGCTTCGGCTGCCGGGCGAGGGCTTCGTAGCCGTTCTTCAACCGAGGGCCGAGCCACCAAGCGATCCCCAGCAAAACAAGCAGCCAAATGACTTGGAACAGGGTGGACGGGACCAAGACCTCCGTCGCCAGCCAATTTTGCACGGACTTGATCAGGTACTGTAGTTCGCCCATGTCGACGATGTCATCCATTTGGTCGATTTGGCCCCTTTATCTGTTTGATGGGCAAGTATGGAAGACTGGGCGGCGCATGTCGAGTTGCCGTTTGGCCGCGCCTTTATTCGGGGGCAGGAACGGCAAACGCCTCTTTGATGGCTTTTGTGCTGGGTTTGCGTGGCCGTTTTGATTTGATGGTGGGGCGCACGTTCTTCTCGATATACTCGATCAACTTGCCGGCCACATCCATCCCGGAGGCCGCCTCGATGCCCTGAAAGCCGGGGGATGAATTGACTTCCAGGACCTTCGGCCCGGCATCGGCCCGAATAATATCAACACCGGCGACGCCAAGACCCATGACCTTGGCGGCTTTGACCGCGATGGCCCGCTCCGCTTTGGTGATCTTAACCGGCACCACCTGGCCGCCCTGGTGGACGTTGGCGCGGAACTCGCCTTCGGCGGCTTCCCGCTTCATGGCGGCGATGACTTTGCCGCCGATCACCAGACAACGCACATCGATGCCGGCGGCCTCTTTAATGAATTCCTGCACCAGGAAATTGGCCTTCAGCCCCCGGAACGCGCCGATCAGGCTTTCCGCCGCCTTTTTCGTTTCACCGAGCACGACGCCCTTGCCCTGGGTGCTTTCCATCAGTTTCACGATCAGCGGCGCGCCGCCGACAATGTCGATCAACTCCGTCGTGTCCAAAGGCGAGTGGGCGAAGGCCGTCACGGGCATGTCGATCTGGTGTTGCGCGAGTACTTGGTGGGCGAACAATTTATCCCGGGACGCGCCAATGGCGGCCGCCTTGTTCACACAGAAGGACCCCATCAGGTCGAACTGCCGGACCACGGCCATTCCGTAGGACGTGATTGACGCGCCGATCCGCGGGATAACAGCATCATAGCGCGGCAGGACCCGGCCATCGAAGCGGACCTCCGGCGCCATGGCGTTAATGTTCATGTAGCAACGGGTGGTGTTGATGATCTCACAAACATGACCGCGTTCCTCCGCCGCCTGGATCAGCCGCTTGCTGGTGTAGTTGTTCGGTTCCCGCGTCAGCAGCCCGATCCGCAACGGCCGGTGCACGGGCTTTGACTTTTTGAGTTTGCCGTAAAGATCGTAGGACAACTCTTCCTGCAGAAAAGACCGGTTGGGATCGACGATCATGGTTTCGTCGATGGCGGTGCGGCCCAGCAACATGCGGTACTGCATGGAATCCCGGTTGGTTAGGGACACCTGGATCGGCCATTCTTTCTCGCCGAATCGGATGACCGTCTCGATCACATGGCGCAGCTCTTTCTCGCCGTTGGAGCTGGTGACCTCTCGCCGATCGACCAACTTGGCGGAACAAAACACCTCCACGTCGGGACGTTCGGGGATCGGGTGAATACCAAAGCGGACATAGGGGTTCTGATCACTGCCGAAAGGTTCGATGGCGAAGGCGTGGAGCGCCGACGTGCGCGCGCCCGTATCGATCTTGGCGATCATGGCGGGGATGCCGATCTGCGGGAGCGAGACCCACTCTTCCCAGCCCAATAGTGTCTGGCCGTTTTCCATCTTATTCATATTGGTATTCGGAAGTTACAAAGCTACGACAATTTCAGGTCGTATCCACGCCGTCAAAAATATGAGAATTCTGCTCCCAATCGTCCTGGAAGATATCAACGGCTTCCGACGCGGCATCCGTATCAGATATCAGGGCGACATTAAACAGTGCATCACCCTGATTGACCACGGGCAGGTTGCTCATACCGATGACGATCCCGTCTGCGGTTGAGATCACTGGTACGTCCTGTTCGCCGTAAGGATCGCCGATCATCCCCATCAGATCGCCTTCCTGAACACTGGCGCCCAAACGGCGGCTGGTGCGCAAAATTCCGCCGGCGGGCGCCCGGACCCAGGCGCTCTTGCGGGCGAGAAAGCTTTTGCTTGGCGCGCGCGTTGGCCGGCGGCGGATCATGTCCAATGATTCCATCACCCGCGCCACGCCCTTGACCCCCGCCCGGATGACGGATTCATCGAAACGCAGGGCCTCACCCCCTTCGAAAACCAGGACCGGGATTCCTTCGTCGATGCCCGCCTTGCGCAGGGAGCCATCCCGGAGTGCCGCATTCAATATGACCGGGACGCCGAACGCCTCCGCCATCGCGCGGACATTGGGATCGCTGATGTCACCCCGCACCTGGGGCAGATTGGCCCGGTGGATCGCGCCGGTATGCAGGTCAACCCCATGGGTGCAGCGGCTGATGACTTGGGTCAGGATTGTGTGCGCAAGTTGGCTGGCCAGGGATCCCGTGGGCGAGCCCGGGAACGACCGGTTCAGGTCCCGCCGGTCCGGCAAATACCGGGTCAGGGAAATAAAGCCGTAGACGTTGACCACGGGGATGGCCAACACCGTGCCGCGCAAGCTGCGCAGCGCAGATAGGTTCAACACCCGGCGGATAATCTCCGTGCCGTTGATTTCATCGCCGTGCACGGCGGCGGTCAGAAACAGCACCGGACCCGGTCGCCGGCCGTGGACCACGGTCACATTCATGGCCATCGGCGTGTGGTCGTAGAGCAGGCTAAGCGGGATATCGATATTGGCGCGTCCACCCGGCGGGACAGAGATGCCGCCTAGTTCAAACGGCGCGCGTTTTCCGGGTGGAATGGTGTCGTCAGGGGCAATCATGTCAGCTGAATCCTCATCAGGCGCGCCGGACATCATCCGATTGCCTGTCCACGTGATTTGAGATAATCCTGGCCCAGAAATCAAGCGGCTTCCACCGAGTATTGCTCATGGCCATTCGCCTCACCTCCGTCATGGCGATCCTGTTCGCGACCTGGTTCCTGTCCACGGGGCAGGGGTTGCATCAGGCGTTGATCCCGTTGGCGGCGGAAGAGAACTTCTTTTCTCAAATATCCATCTCGCTCCTGGCGTCGGTTTATTTCGGCGGGTATCTGGCCGGCTGTATCTTTGCGCCGGCGTTGATCAAACGGGTTGGTCACATTCGCACCCTGGCCATCGCGGCGGCGTCCCTCTCCGCGCTGTCCCTCTTTCACGTGCTCATGCCCAACGAAGTGCTGTGGATATTCTTCAGGGTCGTCGTGGGGCTGGCCTTCGCCTCAATTGACCTGGTGATGGAAAGCTGGCTGGCGGCCAGCGCCGAAAACCAGGACCGAGGCAAGCTTCTGTCCATTTACCGGTTGATTGATTTGGGGTCTCTCGGCCTGGGGCAGTTTTTGATCGCCAGCGCCTCGCCGGGAGAGTTCTTGCTCTTCGCGCTGGTGGCCATCTGTGTTTCGGTCACGGTGGTGATCGTGTCTGCCTCGACCGCACCGGCCCCGCCGGTCCCCGACAGCGTCAACGTCCGGTTTTGGCATGTTTACAAAGTCTCCCCCCTGGCGGTGGTGGGATCACTGTTGCACGGCGTGGCGTCCGGCATCTATTGGGGGTATGGACCGTTGATTGCCGAAGATGTGTCCGAGAGCGGCGCGGCCGTGGGCACGATCCTGGCTGCGACCCTGATCGGGGCGGCATTGGCGCAGTTCCCGGTGGGTTGGGCGTCGGACAAATATGACCGCCGCTGGCTGCTGATTTACCTGAGCGGATTAGCCGCTGTATTTTCGGTGGTTATCGCGCTGGTGTCCGGCAAACACCCGGAACTTATGGGTGTTTTGATGCTTTTCTTTGGCGCAACGTCGTTTTGCATTTACCCGCTCGTGATCACTTATGCCTTTGACCGGGCGGCCAAGGAAGAGTTCGTCGAGGTCGGCGCCGCCATTCTGATGGCCTACGGGGTCGGCGCGTTTGCCGGGCCGCTGCTGGCGCCGCTTGCCAGTTATTGGGGGGAAATGTCCCTGGTGTTCCTGATTGTCGGCCTGTCCTATGCCGGCTTGACCGGATTTGCCCTCTACCGGAGCGGCCAGTCTAGTCCGGTGGTCGAAGAAGACACGGTTGAGTTTGTGCCCATGTCGGCATCAACTCAGCAGATTTTGGACATCGATCCGCGCCGGGATCAGGCGGAACCGGAAATCATCACCGAGCCGGACTCATAACCCCCTAGTCAAGCGATTTGCCCGCACCCTCGATACAGTCCAGAACCCTTGGCAGGTCGCCGACTTCCTTGGCCAGTAATAGCGCCAGTTTTGCCAGATAGAGCTCGGTTTTTTCATCGCCGACCGAGTCTATTTTCTGGGCCAGGGCTTCGTAGGCTGTTTCCAGATCACTTTGGTCCATGGCCGATCACCTCCGGCAGATAATGTTGTTGAAGGCCACCCGGATGTCCTGTGCCGCAGCGGATTTCCAGCGTGCTGCGATGTACCGGTCGGGCCGGATGAGATAGGCGCTGTTTTCGCCGGCCCCCAGATGGGCGGCTTCCTTGGAGGGAAAATCAAGGACCGAGATTTGAATGTCTCTGTCGCTGATATCCTGGAAGGCCAACTTGATCTCGCCGGCCAGCGCCGGGTTGAAACAGAAGATATTGAACCAGGGCGCCAAATGGTCAGACAGGTAGCCATCATCCAGCCGGCATTCTGGCAGAACCTCGCCGGGCGCGGGGCCACCGTCGAATGCCGTGTCGTCGTTTTCGACCAGCGGGCTTTCCGCATAGGTGTAGGGCGTCATGTTGCGCGGATTAGCCAGATCGCCGGCGAACGGGTAGTCCAGCGCCAAGGACAGCGCGGCGTCGCGCATCAACAGAAAACCGGGGGTGGGCGGGGTCATGAACCGCGTGCTCTTCTTGGCGTTGTCGAACACATCCAGGGTCGCGCCCCGGCGTTCCGGCGTATAGCTGTCCAGAATCTCCTCGCCGGCTTTACCGTTCAGCAGCCAGCCCAGCTTCCAGCCGATGTTCAGCGCATCGGCGATGCCGTTATTGAGGCCGCGCACCCCAAAAATCGGCACGATATGCGCGCTGTCGCCGACGAAAAAAATCCGGCCGTCCCGGTAATCGTCCAGCGCCAGGGTGTTGGCGGAATAGATGCTCCACCATTCCAGCTTCCACTCGCCCGTATAGCCGATCTCTTCGATCACCGAGGCAACAGCGGCGGAGACGTTTTCCTCTTTCAGCGCCTCCTCCTCGCTTTTGCCTTCCGTGAGTTGGTAATCGATCCGCCAGATATTGTCCGGTTGTTTGTGCACCAGAACCGTGCCGCCGGGCCGGCAGGCCGGATCGAACAGCGCCAGCCGCACCGTCGGGTGGTCAAACGCCATCTGCACATCGGCAATGACATAGCGGCCTTCGTAGTTTTCTCCCTGCAGTCTCAGACCTCTGAGCCGGCGCATAGGACTGTGCGCGCCGTCGGCGGCCAGCACCCAGTCCGCCCTCAGCGTGTAGGTCTCGATGGGGTCGGTGATGGAGAGCTCGACACCACCGTCCACATCCTGCAATCCCACCACCTCGCTTTGCCAGCGGGTGTCGATCAGCGGACTTTCGTGGACCGCTTCCCAGAGAAATTGCTCGGTATACTGCTGTTCCAGATTGTACATGGGGCGGAACAGCTCCTCCTCGCTGTCATGCATACGAAATTCGAGGATCTGTTGACCGCGATAGTAAGACCAACCCGTCGTCCAAGGGAGGCTTTTTGCTTCGAACGCCGGCAACACGCCGATGCGGCGCAGCAGATAGAAGGTTTCGCGGGCCAGACAAATGGCCCGGCTGCCATCATTTAGTGTCGGTTTGGCATCAAAGATGACCGAGGACACGCCTTCCCGGGCCAGGGCCAAGGCGCTGGCCATGCCGACGGGTCCGGCGCCAACAATGGCCACGCGCGCGGGCGCGGTCAGGCGGGTGCGCGCCGCGCCCTCCGGCGGATCGAAATGGGGGTAGTCGAAGTAGAGGGAGTCAAATTCCCCCCGGCCGGCTGGTCTCACGACAAACTCCGCGAATACGAACTTTTATACACCGGGCATTTTGCCAGCCTGACCGGGCCTACTCCAGGTCTCTACGCTTCGTCACTGAGTCCGGACGGTTATTCCGCCGCTTGCGGCAGCTTCTCCGCGTCCTGCATTTTATGGATGGCTTGCCGGCTGTAGGCGACGGCCTTGTCGTGCTCCCGAAGGAGAAGCCGGCGTTCGGGATGCTCGCCGACGGCTTCCTGCTGGGCCTCAATAAACAGCTTGTCTTCCAGGAACGCCTCCAAGACATCATTGTGGAAGGCGTTGTTGGCATCTCCATCATAGGCCTCGCCGCGAATGGCCGTAGAGAAGAAGTAGTGAAAGTTCGCATCGTCGACCGGCGTGGCATGATGGAAGAGCCGCAGAACCAGCCCCCCCTCCTTTGCCGGCTCTTCAAACCCGCCGGTGCCGGCGTCATGAATCCCGGCCCATTGCAGGACCGATGCCGGGGAGACGTATTCAAAATCCATGTAGCGGTCGATTTGACCTTTAAAGCCGGCTGCTTTCTTGAAGGACGGCGGCGGGGTTGAGTTCGGCATCTTGCGATTGAAGTGAGCACCCCGATCGGTGCGGATGGTCGTCATCACCGCGTCATCATGTTCCTGCGGATTGCCGCCGATCGTCGTCGCGTGGACATACCCCAAATGGGTCAGATCCATCAGGTTGTCCATCATGAACATGTAATTGGCGGCAATATCATAGCGCCCGAAGTGGAAGTTATAGTCGTCTTCCATATCGTGATAGGGGAAATCGATGATCTGGCTTTCATCGGCCAGGGCCGGATCGCCCATCCAAATCCAAATGAACTTCTGGCGTTCGACGACGGGGAAAGATTTGACCTTGAAGCTAGGGTTCGGTTTTTCACCCGGATTGTCCACACATGCGCCGACGCCATCAAAGACAAGCCCATGATAGCCGCACATGATGCCATTCTCGACGGGGGAGCCCAGGGACAGTTTGACGCCCCGGTGGCAGCACCGGTCTTCCAGCGCCGCCGCCGTGCCGTCACCGCTCCGAAAGAGAACGAGGTTTTCGTTCATGATCTTCCGCGCGATGGGACCGTCATCCAGTTCGTTGGCCCACGCGCCGATGTACCATGCATTATAAACCAGTGGTTCCATTGCAAAATCAGACATGTTCTTCCTCCTTGTGTATGCGTTGATAATAGGGCTTAGGGCGTCCAACCCTCGGCCACCATTTGATCGGCTTCCGCGATCAGTATGTTTAAAAGCTTCCGCAGGCGGGCGGCGTCTTCATGTGAGACGTTTTTCAACAGCCGTTCTTCCCGGGCCAGGGCAAAGTGCACGATTTTTTCGTGCAGGTCCCAGCCGACAGGCGTCAGTTCCAAATAAGATCGCCGGCGGTCGGACGGGTCGTTTTTCCGTTGCACGATGCCCCGGCCTTCCAAGCGGGAGATGGATCGGCTGGTGCCGCCGCGATCCATGGCAATGAAATCGGCAACTTCAAAGACGGTGGAGCGGCCTTCGCTACCTAGGATTTGAATGATCCGCCATTCCCGGAGATCAAGTCCAAGCGCCCGCGCATTGTGGCGGAGAGCGTGCAGACCGATCTTGCCGCCCAGCGTTACCGACAGGGCTGGAATATGGCTGTGCAAATCCACCAGCGGCTGATTATCCGCTGGGTCCATATTTTCAAGTGCTGTCGCTGCTTCGGCCATAAGAATGCTCCCTTACCAGCTTGTCATAGGGATATTTAGTTGATATGTCAATAATTGATATCTCATTATTATAACAGGGAGAGGCCAAAATGACGGATATTCCGGTGCTGTCGGTGTCGAACGAGCGGGGTGATCAGCTCCTCCGGGATTTACAGGCCATGGTGCCGGCGTTGCGGGAGCGAGGCCGGGATGCCGACGAAAATCAGCGGATCCCGGACGCCACGATTGAAGAGTTGCATAAGGCCGACGCTTTCCGGGCCGTGGTGGCGGAATCTTACGGCGGGATGGAACTGCCGTTCCCCTACATTCCACAAATCTTCCGGATCCTGGGCCGGGGGTGCACCTCGACCGCCTGGTGTATGGGATTCCTGATCTATCATAATTTCCAGATCGCCCATTTCCCCAAGGAGGCTCAGGACGAAACCTGGGGCAAACGGGGTTTCACCATGGCGCCGGGCCAAGTCATGCCCAGCGGCGAAGCCACCGTCGTTGACGGGGGTTATAAATTGAACGGGCGGTGGGGCTACGCCACCGGCATCCTCCATGGGGATTACATGCTGCTGAGCGCGCCGGTGAAGGACGGCGACAAAACCCTGCCAATCCAGCGTTTCTATGTGCCGGTCGAGGAATTCGAGGTGTTGGACACCTGGCACGTGGCGGCGATGCGGGCCACGGGCTCCCGGGATGTGACTTTGGACAATGTATTTGTCCCGGCCCATCGAACCATCACCGTTGAAAGTTTGCGGGAACGGCATTCCCCTGGACTGGAGATCAACAAGGGCAAGCTCTGGCAGGTGCCGCTGCTGATTTTCATGGGGACCGGAGGCGTCGGCCCGCTGATCGGCGCGGCGGAAGCCATGCTGGAGATCGTCGGTGATATCCTCAAAACCAAGGTAGGGGCCTATTCGGGCGACAAACAACAGGGCCTGATGACCCAGCGGGTTCGAATGGGCCGCCTTGCCATGGAGTTAGAGGCGACCATCGGCCTTTGGCAGTCTGAGATCGATAGAATCTGGCAGCTGGTTTTGAATGATCAAACCCCGTCGCGCGAAGAACGGGCCAAGGTGCGCATGATCGTGTCCCACGTGGCGTCCAAGTGCCACGCCATTGTCGATGAGCTGGCGGTTGTCGCCGGGTCCAGAGGCTCGTTCCTCGACTCCCCGGTCCAGCGATTCCACAGGGATGTGAGCAGCCTCGCCACCCATGCCTTGTTCGAATACGATCACACCGCCAATATGTATGGCGGTACCCTGCTGGACATCGATGTTCCCGACGGGGCCATGATTTAAGAAAAGTATTTGAGGAGGACGCGCGTGGGGGCGATCAAAAATATCCTGTTTATTATGTGCGATCAGCTCCGCTGGGATTACCTGTCCTGTGCGGGCCATCCGAAGCTGGAAACGCCGCACATTGACGCCCTAGCGGCGAAAGGCACCCGTTTCACCCAAGCCTATTGCCAATCGCCGGTCTGCGGCGCTTCGCGGATGAGTTTTTACACCGGCCGTTATGTGAACTCCCACGGGGCGAGCTGGAATTTTGTGCCGCTGCGCGTTGGGGAGCTGACCCTTGGGGATCACTTGCGTCCCTTGGGTATTCGCACGGCGCTGGTGGGCAAGTCTCACATGCGCGCCGACTATGCCGGGATGGCGCGGCTGGGTGTGGGCCTGCACACGGAAGAGGGCGTGTATGCCGCCGAATGCGGGTTCGAGCCTTATGAGCGGGACGACGGGGTGCATCCATCCACCAGCCATGACCCTAACCCGGCCTATAACCAATATCTGAAAGACTTAGGGTACGACGGCGACAATCCGTGGGAAGATTGGGCCAACTCGGCGGAAGGTCCCAATGGGGAAATCCTATCCGGCTGGTATCTCAAGAATTCCCGATATCCGGCGCGGGTGAAGGCGGAACATTCGGAAACCGCCTACACCACCAACCGGGCCATGGACTTCATCACCGAGGCCGGCGAGGACCCCTGGTGTTTGCATCTCTCCTATATCAAGCCCCACTGGCCTTATATGGCGCCGGCGCCTTACGCCACAATGTACGGTCCCGAAGACGCGCTGCCGGTGATCCGCAGCGAGGCGGAAAAAGAAAATCCGCATCCTGTCTACGGCGCGTTTATCAGCCACCGGGTGTCGCAAGCCTTCTCCCGGGATGAAGTGCGGGACGCAGTCCTGCCCGCCTATATGGGGATGATCAAACAGATCGATGACGAGCTGGGCCGGCTGTTCGCCTATCTGGAAGACCAGGGCCGGATGGACGACACCATGATCATATTTACCTCCGACCATGGCGATTATCTGGGTGATCATTGGATGGGTGAAAAGGACCTGTTCCATGAACCCAGTGTCAAAATCCCATTGGTTATTTATGACCCGTCCTCAGACGGCGGACATGTCTGTAACGATCTTGTGGAAGCGATCGATGTGGCGCCGACGATTATGGAGGCCGTCGGTGGATATCCTCAGCCCCATATTTTCGACGGCCGCCGGCTCAACCCGTTCCTTCATGGTGAGACGCCGGAGGATTGGCGGACATACGTGATCAGCGAATATGACTATGCATTCATGGATGCGCTGAAAATTCTGGATCAGTCGCCGAGGGAGGCCTGGCTCCGTATGGTGTTTGACGGACGTTATAAATATGTCCATGCCGACGGCTATCGGCCCATGCTGTTTGATTTGGCCGAGGACCCCGGTGAGTTGACCGACCGGGGCGATGACCCGGCGCTCGAAGAGGTGCGCCAAGGTCTCGACAAATGCCTGATGGAATGGGCGCTGAAGCCCCGCCAGCGGACCACGGTCACAGACGGGATGTTGGAAAACGTCCAGGTACAGCGTAATATTTCCGAGGCCGGTATTCTCATCGGCTATTACGACGAGGCGGACCTGGAAGAGGCGCGGCAAGGCTGGGGGCCGATCTTCGCGAATTACAATCCCGTCTGGCGCAAAATGCAGAACAAGCTGAGCCCGCTTAAAAAGAAGGAGACTCCAGAATGACCCTATCAGCCAACGATGTGGATCGGATGCTGGCCGGCGCTAAACCTGTCCAAGGGATGGTCTGGAACGTCATGGGCCAGATTTACATTCCGAAGAAACTGGATGACGAGCGGTTCTTCTGGGACGCCATCATGCCGATGGAGACCTATATCCCGCCGCATTCTCATTCGACTCAGGACGAGTTTCTGTATCTGGTGGAGGGCGAGCTGGACATGCTGTTGAATGGTGACGAAGTCCACGCAAAAGCCGGGGACATCGTCCCTTTCCCGAAATATTCCACCCATGCACTATTCAACAACAGCGGTGAGACAGTGAAGGGCGTGTTCTGGGCGGAGCCCACCAACAAGCTGTTCGAGCTATTTAAAAAGATCCACAATGTGGCCAATCCACGCGACGTCGTGCGCATTTCCGACGCGCACGACATCCACTTTCAACTGCCGGGTCAGGACGCCCGTACCGGCCCCTTGCCAGACACCGCCGCGGCCTAAGCTTCACGCATAAAGGACGGCAGCAGCTTTCCGACGATGCCTTTATTCCGGACGCCAGTGTGTAGGGACGCCTGATCCAGGACCAGATGCACACACTGATCAAGGTCTTCGGCGTCCGGCGGCCCCTCGATCAATTGCATGATGGCGCCGTCCGCATGGATCAACAGCCCTGAAAGGTTCGGGTCCTGATTCTTTCGCCGTGCGACATCTAGCATGTCGTTGAGCTGATCGTTGCAGAGGTGAGACAACGATCGCTCATATGATCGCTGTGTTTGGGTGTCTCCCGGTGAGTTAATCTAGAAACCAAAACTGCGGCCCAACCGGCAATCGCAGTGATCGTACAACTCCACTTAATTGGCAACCAATTATTACAGGCTTTCACACGTTCGAAATGCTTCGTCCATTTGGTTGTGACATCTGTTCGGTACAACAACATTTACGAGATTTAAGGGATAGGCGTAAGGGAGCAGGTGAATGACGATGAATTCCGCAGCGCATCCAAAGACCTTCAGCGCAAAATTGTCCGGGTATTTCCGGGCGGTAAATAAGTATCCACGCCTCGAACATGACCGGGAAATGGCCCTTGCCGTCCGCTGGCAGGAAGATCAGGACCGCACGGCCATTGCCGAGTTAATCAATTGCCATCTCGGCTATGTGGTCAAAATCGCCTCCGAATTCAAAGGATTTGGCGCGCCGTTCGAAGAGCTGATCGCCGCCGGCAATCTGGGTCTGGTCAAAGCCGCCTCCCGTTTTGATCCGGATAAAGGTATCCGCCTGTCGGCCTATGCAAAATTTTGGATCCGCGCCGCCATTATGGAATACGTCTCGCGGTCGAAATCCGTGGTCCGGCTGATTACCAAGACTTCCCACAAAAAACTGGTGTTTAACCTGGGCAAGGTGAAGCGCCAGCTGAGAATCATTGACCAGGGGGAATTGTCTCTGGAGCAGATTGCCGATATCGCCGACAAATTGGAGGTCCCGGCGGAAGACGTAGTCACTATAAACCGGCGGCTGGCGGCCGAAGATTTTTCCTTGAACGAACCATTGCACGAGGGCCAAGACGGCGAGCATCTGGACAGTTTGGAGGATGACACGCCCAATCCGGAAGACAGGTATCTGGCCGCCAACGAATTGTCATACCAGCGCAGTCTGCTGCAAAAAGGATTAAACAAACTGGGCGAACGGGAGCGCGAGATATTGATGGCTCGCCGGATCTCGGAAAACCAGGAAACCCTGAAAAGTTTGGGCGAGACGTTTGGTGTGTCTATAGAGCGAATCCGGCAGATCGAAAATGAAGCGTATGCCAAGCTTCAGGACATTGTTCGCAAAGAATTCCTGGATGACAAAATTTCAGCTATTTCTGGATAGCCGGCGCTTGCCAACAGGTAGGTTTTAATCGGGCCAGATGGTGCCGGGCGGGAATGGCACGTAAAACACGTGTGTAAAAATCAGATAGGCAATGATGCAGGTGATAATCGGGGCCAGGATAGCCGACGTCATATTCTGCCGGGTTTTCTCAAGGGTCAGATAGATCGATAAAACCAGCAGCATTACCACGCTGGTGGGCCAAAAGCCGATAGTCCGCATCAGCGACATATAGATCAGCACCACCACCAGGAAGATGAACACATCCTTGGCGGCCAGCTTGTGATCCGCGTCAAATTCGATGAGGTCGGCAACGCGGCCGCGCATGGTGGCGAACAGAAACTTAGCGGCAAAGAAGACGGCCCCGACGAGCACCACATACGTCGCCAAAAGAGGAAACGCCCAGTCCTTAATGTCCTCGCCGCCGTCCGATAAAAAAATCGCGCCGATAACGAACAGAACCACGGCGGTCAGAAAGTCGGTATTTCGGATCATCGCCATCTCGCGCCCCTATTCCGTTTCGTCCGCCATGGCGGACTGCGCCGCTGCGGTTTTTTCCCTCGCCGCTATCTTATCCTTACGCCGGGTCCAGACGACAAAGGCGATGGACAAGACGCTGAGTGCGATCAGGATCAGATTCACGGTGCCGGTGAAGAAGACGTTCCAAACCGATGTGGCGTCGGAAATGTACATGGCCTGCACCAGAGACGGCTCGATAATCGGGCCGAGAATCAGGCCCAGGCCGATCGGGCCGGGGTGGAAGCCCAGCCGCCGGACCAGGAACACGAAAATCCCGAGGCCCAGCATAAAATACACATCGAAAATATTATTGCGGATGGCGTAGGCGCCGATCACCGCCAGCACCATGATCAACGGCGCCAAGAGCCGGAGCGGAATGCGGATGATCTTGACCAAAAGGGGCGCGAACAGACTGCCCAGGATGAAGGTCACCACGCCGGCGATCATCAGGGACCAGCCGAAGGAGAACACCAGTGTGCCGTCGCTTTGGAACAGTTCCGGTCCGGGGTTGAGGCCCCGCAGCATCAGGGCGCCGGCGATGACGGCCGCCGGTGAGGAGCCGGGCACGCCCAACGTAACCAGCGGAATCATGGCGGCCGGCGCTGCAGCATTATTGGCAATTTCCGAAGCGGTCACGCCTCGCAAGTCGCCCTTACCAAACTGGCTTTTATCTTTACTCCAACGCACCGCCTCATTGTAAGAGACCAAGGCGGCAATTGGGCTGCCGGCGCCAGGTAGGATTCCGATGAAGGAGCCGATGACCCCCGACCGGATGATGTTCACTGGACTCGCTAAAACCTTTTTGATGGTTTTAAAGGTTTCGCCGCCCTTGGGCTTGTATTCGGCTATATATTCCTTCTTTCGCAGTTCGGCGACCATGGCCAGAACCTGCGGCACAGCGAAGACGCCGATCAGACCGGCGACCAGAGAAACGCCGCCCCGGAATTCCGGCACACCGAAGGTAAAACGGGCGACTTCATTGCCGTGGCTGATGCCCACGCTGCTGATCAGTAGACCAATCGCGCCGCCGGCCAGGCCTTTGACAATGGAATCGCCGGCTAGGCTGCCGATGATGGTGAGGGCGAAAATGCCCAACCAGAAAAACTCCGACGGACCGAATTTCAAGGCAACGGCAATCATCGGCCAGGCGAGCAGCAGATAGCAGGTGGCGCCGAACAATGTGCCAAACGCGGAGGCAAAGCACGCGCCAACAATGGCCTCTTGTCCGCGGCCCTGTTGGACCATGGGATGGCCGTCGAAGGCGGTGGCCATGGCGGCCGGCGTGCCCGGCGTATTGACCAAACAGGCGGGAATGGCGTCCGAGAACATGGCGCAAACGTAAAGGCCGCCCAGCATGGCGATGCCAGCGCCCGGCGGCAGCGCAAAGGTAAAGGGAACGAGAAGCGCTGTGCCCATGGTGGCGGTGAGGCCGGGCAGGGTGCCGACGACCATGCCGATCATCACCCCAAGGGTCAGCCAGAACAGATACGACGGCGTCAACGCCAGCATCAAACCTTCGTACACGGTGCCACTCCTAAAGCATGACTGAACTAGTTCTTATTCTTGGGTCTGAAACGACCAACGCCCGGGTCTTTTGGACCGGTGCGGCAGAAATTAAACAACAAATGTCCGAGAAAAGAAAACAGGCTGTCCCGGCATCGAAATGGATGATGCTGGGACAGCCCGAATTCGGATCAGCCTCTACTTGGCGAACTTCTTCATAGCGGCTTGGACGTAGGCCTTGGCTTCAGCCGGGGTCTGGCGCATTTGCGTCAGGCCGATTTTGGTCACCATCTCGGTGAGCTTCGGATCAGCCGTGGTCTTATTCAACGCATCGTTCAGCTTGGCGATGCGATCCGCCGGCGTGCCCGGAGGCGCCATCACACCCCAGGTAGTGGTATAGGTCCACTTGGGCTCGTTCGGCACACCCGGCAGGGCGTTGGTTTGCTTCGGACCGGCGATCACCACCGTGTCCACCGTGGCTTTGTGCTTCACGGCGTGGTTGGAGGCGGTCATGCCCGCGTCAACGTGCTTACCTTGCAACATCGGCATCATTTTACCCACGCCGCCGGAAACCGGGACATAAGCCGTCTTGATGCCGAGGATATTGGCCAGCTCGGCGAAGTTCACCGCACCGGTGCTGCCCACGCCTGCGACGGTCAGCTTGCCCGGGTTGGCTTTGGCGGCCGCGACGAATTTGGCCAGGGTGTTGAGCTTGCTGCCCTTCGGCACCATCAGTGCGCCGACTGACCGGACGGTCATGCCGATGTAGGAGAATTCACCCGGCTTGAAGCCGACGTCTTTGCCCTTCGCGGCGATAATAACGTTCGGCACCACAACGTTGGAAATCGTGTAGCCGTCGGGTTTGGAACGCCACAGTTCGTTGAAGCCGACAGCGCCGCCGCCGCCCGTCTTGTAGACGATGCGAACCGCCACACCGAGATGCTTCTCCAGACCCGGCTGCAGACGGCGCGCCTGCTGGTCGGAACCGCCGCCCGGGGAATAGGGGACGATGAAGGTGATGGGCTTGTCCGGATATTCGGCCAAGACCGGACCGGAAGCCACCATCATGGCGGCACCGGCGACGGCGCCCAAAACGCCTAATTTATGATGCAATTTCATAGGTACTTCTCCCTGTGAGTGAATACACAAATTCATGAAAACGCCGAGGCTTTCACGTCTTAAACAGCCCTAGGCATATACCATATGCAGAGCCTTCGGCAAACAGTCTTGTATAAGACCTAGGGGCCAAATCCGGCGAAATTAAGACACCGATTCTAGTTTCTCCAACAGTTCATCCAGATTGGGCACGTCCGTGTAATCTTCGCTCATTTTCCCGGTCCCGGCGGGGCTCTTGCAGGTGAAGAATTTGCACGGGCCTTCCAGGATGCGGATGCCGTGGACGATGTTGCGCGGAATATGGACCAGATCACCGGGGCCGATGGTATACACCTCCTCGCCCAACAGATGCGCCAGCCGGCCCTCCAGCAGATAGATCCACTGTTCATCGTTCGGGTGATAATGGGGCGGCGGCACTTCGCCTTCCTGGTAGGTCACAATGCCGACCTTGATAAATTCCCCCCCGAACTGCTTCATCATGACGTTCGGGTTCACCACGTCGGGTGTCGCTTCCATTTCATCGGCTCGATAGATCGGCATTGGATTTCCCCTGTTTTTCCTGCTTAGGCGCTACGTTAATGCCGGATACTCCATATATCCGCCACCAATTAGTCTAACTTCACCCGTGGCGGATGCAACAGTATCAGCACCAGGCTTAGCCGGGGGTCTCGATTGCCGTTGGTAGGGTAAAGAAAAACGTCGTGCCGGGGCCCGCGTTGTCTCTAAAGTCGATTTTGCCGCCATGCTGCTCGACAATGGCCTTGGAAATGCTAAGGCCCAATCCCGTGCCCTGCACTTTTCTCTGGTTGCCGATGTCGGCTTGGCTAAATTGCTCGAATACCTGACCTCTGAACTCCTCGGAAATCCCGATTCCTCTGTCCGCGACCTCGACGCGTACACTGTCCTTATCGTTTTTCACCGAGATATCGACAATCGAATATTCCGGAGAAAACTTGACAGCAAATTTGTCATCACCTGCACCACCCGGCCCGTGTCACCCAAGACGCGCTGAGGTTCTTCATGGTATTCGAAATTAAGGTCGATACCGAATTTTGCGGCATAGGGCAAATTCAGCTCAATCGCGTGTTCAATGGTCTCGACAATACTGATGGGTTTGCGGTTTAGCTCCATATTGCCGGACTCTAGTTTCTCAAAATCCAGTATGTCGTTCACCAGGTCCGCCAGCCTTTGTGAGTTGGAATGTGCAATTTCGACCAATCCACGAACATTCTCCGGCAGTTTTCCCAATACTTCGCCATGGAGCATGCCAATGGAACCCATAATGGAGGTCAGCGGCGTGCGAAGCTCGTGGCTGACCAGTGAGACAAACTGGGATTTCAAATCGTCAATTTCTTTTCGTAGAGTAATATCTTCAGCTATGCCTATCAGATACATGGGTTCGCCACTTTCGTCATAGACAGCGAGTTTTTTTGTGTGAAGAATGCGGCGCCCTTTGTCTCGGGTCTCGATGGGTTCTTCCGGAATATCTAATATTTCGCGAGATTGCAGGACCTCTCGATCCTTCTCGACGAAAAATTCAGTCTGGTTTTCCGGGAAAAAATCAAAATCGTTTTTGCCGATGAGCTCTTCGCATTTGAGGCCGAGCAGGTCCTCGCCTGCTTTATTGAGCCTCACGAACCGAAGTTCTTTCGGTTCTTTCACGAAGATCATATCGGGAATGTTTTCGATGATCAGATCAAGAAAATTTTCCTGCGTCCGGAGCTCTTCCTCGGCCCGGGCGCGTTCTTTAATTTCAAGGTTAAGCTGGTCAACCAGGGTCTGAAGCTCTCTATTAGCAGATTCCAGATCGGCTGTTCTTTCCGCCACAACCTTTTGCAGATTGTCGCGGTGTTCCGACAATTCTGTTTGTACCCGTTTGAGTTCAGAAACCTCGGTCCATAGTCCAATCGAACCAAGCTTCTCATTTTTGTCGTCATAGACCGGCGTGGCGGCATTAATGCAGGATATTTTGCTGCCGTCGGGTCGGCTGAGGGCAATTTCGTAGGGGTCCGCGATCCCCTTTTGACGCAATGCGAGCTGATTTTCAAAAACGCGTTTGTTTTCCTCATCCACGAAATCGTAGATGGACTTCCCTAGTATTTCCTCCCGGTCCCGGCCAAGTATCCGGCACAGCGCCGGGTTGACGTCTAAGGTCTTCCCTTGATTGTTAATGTACCAGTAGCCTTCCTGGGTGGTCAGCAAAAGCTGACGCAGGACGAAATCGGAATTTTGGAGATCACTGGGTGGCATTCGTCAGATCTGGACTTTGACGGGGAGGTGTTAGGTGAAATAAAAAATATGCCTCGAGTTATACGATGGCTGTTTCGAACGCAATTTAGGCGGAGTACGTATCGGTCTAGCGCGAAACGCCACTGCGAATTTCGATCCGGCGGTGATCAGAGGTTGAAATCCCGGCATTTGATCTGAATAGTAGCGCCCTGAAATAACCAACAGGGGAACGCGGCAGATGTCCGACACACTCATCAAAAACATGACACTCATTGACCATAATGGTCTCGGCGGTTTCGGCGGGGTCGGCGAGGGCATGGCCCTACAGGTTACGTCCAATGGCCAGCGGGTGCTGTGGATCGCTCACGAAGGTCCGCCCAAGAACTTCACCGGCGTCGATGTCACCGACCCGCGCAACACCAAGGTCATCTGCCAGACCGAACTGCCTCACACCAACATGCGGTCAAATTCTTTGGAAGTCACCGGCGATATCCTGGCCGTCGCCTATCAAGTGTATGAGCTGGGCGTGGAGCCGGCGGGGATCGAGCTGTTCGATATTTCCGATCCGGAGAACCCCAAATCCATCGGCTTCCATTCCACCGCCGGGCCCAATTCCCGTGGCGTGCACTGCCTGTGGTTCGTCGACGGGGAATATATTCACTGTGCCTCCGGTGCGCCGGATTTCGTCCCGCGCCACCCCAGGGATGACCAGTTCTATCAGATCATCGATGTCCGCAATCCGTCCAAGATGGAGGAAGTGGGCCGCTGGTGGTATCCGGGCACCCGCGAGGGCGACAATGCGGAGCCGCCGGAACGGATCAATCCGGAGCCGACAACGGACCTCCGGGGCGGCGACGCGTTCCGGCTGCACAACGCCAACATCTATCCCAGCCATCCGGACCGGGCCTATCTCGGCTTTATCGACGGCGGCGGGTTCATCCTGGATATTTCCGACAAAAGCGATCCCCAGGTGATCACCAATTGGAGCCCCCACAACCCCTATCCGGGCTTTACCCACACCATGCTGCCCTTGTTCGACCGGGGCCTGATCATCGCCACCGACGAATGCATCAAGGACGATGCGGAGGATTGGCCCAAGCTCACCTGGGTGTTGGACGCTAGGAATGAGAAGAACCTGGTGCCGATCTCCACCCTGCCCCTGCCGCCGGTGGAGGAATACGGCCACAAGGGCGGGCGCTTCGGCTCCCACAATGTGCATGAAAACCGCCCCGGTCCGAGCTTCTATTCGGAGGAGATCATCATCGGCGCGTTCTTTAACGCCGGTATCCGGGTGTATGACATCAAGAACCCGTACCAGCCGGAATGCATCGCCTATTTCGTGCCGCCGGGACCGGAGAACTCCCGTGTGCCGACCATCCAGATGAACGAGGTCTATGTGGACGAAAACGCCATCGTCTATTGCGGCGACCGCTGGGCCGGCGGCCTCTACGTCCTGGAGATGGATATTTAAGAGCGCCGTTTCCGACGCGGAAAATAAAAAGGGCAGCGCCTGACAACAGCGCCGCCCTTTTTCTGTATCCGTTGCTTGCGGCAAACCACCAGTACCAGAAATAACCGTTACCATGGAGCGGAAATACTCAATGCTCTAACATTTATTCTGGACAGCTTGATCGTGGTTTATCCATACTGTTTACGCCATCGATAATACGTCTGCTCGGTAATACTCACCTGACGGATCGCATCCGTCCTGCTCATGCCTTGCCCAACAAGTACGTCAACCTGACGTAGCTT
>Ga0255767_1000024_pt1 | contig 143116 bp, 117 predicted proteins | sample 071ome_24_FD_179967 | JGI IMG/M metagenome (GOLD analysis project Ga0255767, IMG submission 179967) | Coastal salt marsh microbial communities from the Groves Creek Marsh, Skidaway Island, Georgia - 071402CT metaG (version 2) | ecosystem: Environmental > Aquatic > Marine > Intertidal zone >...
TGCGCTCGAGCAAGGATGCCTTGCGAGACGCTGGCCTGGTGAATCACAACGGGATAGAAGCAATCCGGGCGGTACGGGGCAAGGAGGTCAATAAGCCTGTCTTACACCGGTTCAGGACTCGAAAACCGGGTGAACGTGTCCTCCTGATCACCGATACAGCGTATCCTGCGATGCATCAGCCACCCCCCCCTTATGGTTGTGGACGCGAGGCCATGGCTCTTTTGGCGACGGGCCCCGCGTGGCCATTGTGGGGTCCAGACGAGCAACACGCGTTGGGCAGGATTTGACAAGGGCATGGACGTACCGGCTGGCAGCAGCAGGAGTCACCGTGGTCAGTGGGCTTGCCAAGGGCATCGATACGGCCGCCCACCAAGGAGCGATCGATGCAAACGGAGAGACGCTTGCCGTGATGGGAACGGGTCTGGACAGGATATACCCCAAGATGAATGCTCCACTCGCGTCGGAGATTGAACAAACGGGCATGCTGATAAGTGAATTCCATCCGGCTACGGGTGCTCGTCCGCATCACTTTCCGCAGCGAAACCGCATTATTGCCGGCCTTTGCCATGCGACTATTGTCATGGAAGCGGCAAAAGGGTCCGGATCCCTCATTACAGCTCGATTGGCGCAGGACGAGGAGCGAGACGTAGGAATCGTACCAGGACGTCCTGGGGACCGGAATGCGGCTGGATCAAACGGAAGCATTCGCGACAATATCGGCGCCCTGGTCTCTGATGTAGACGACGTCTTCACCATGCTGACGCAACAGCCTGATCTGCAATGGAAGCCTCCGTCACATGAGCAGAGATCTGGGGAGCGCGTCGCGAGGAGTCGGGAGCTACGGCAGATTCGGGGCAATACCCTCGAGAGTCGCGTTCGGGCCGTTCTTCAGGAGGGACCGCTTCCGCTCAAGGAGCTGTGTTCAATGACAGGTATTCCGCGAGCTCAAGCCGAAGAGGTTCTTCAGGATCTGCTCCTGGATGGCCATGTAGCACTTGAGGCCAATCAGCGTTATCGCTGGCGCAACTGAACGCCCGCAATCGGACGGAAAAAAGAAGGCATCCGGTCGACCCCACCGACGACCGGATGCCATGAGATGTGAAAACCGAAGGGAAGAGGTGTTGCCATTGACCCATTCGGTACACGACTTCGTGGACGGGGAATGCGAGCCAGGGTTGCAAGGCCTCGCGAAAAAACATGGGTTTACTGATAAATGACTCTTGCCTGTTCCGTTTTTCGTCTTTCCACTGGTGTACCCTAAACTCCAACATGAGCGAACCGGCAAAGCAACCCACCTTATTCACGTACGAGGTCCCCGCTGGATACCAGGGCGGTGAACGACTGGACGTCTACCTGACGGGCTTTCTGTTGAATGCAACGCGGGCGCGTGTTCAGAAAGGCATCAAGGATGGCTTGGTAGTCGTCAATGGGGAGGTCTCGAAAAAGCCGTCCCGCGTCGTCCAAGCTGGTGATCTGATCGTTTGCACGTTGATGAAACCTCCGCCCATGGACATCCTGCCGGAAGATATTCCGCTGGACGTCCGCTACGAGGATGAGCATCTCCTGGTAGTGAACAAGGCGGCAGGAATGGTCGTCCATCCGGCGTTTGGACATCGTACCGGCACACTTGTGCATGCAGTGCTTCATCACATCGGAGCTGATCCCATTTTGGTGGAATCCGCGGAAGATCGGGATGACAAGGATGACGATGATGCGTCATCCGAAGGGCTCTCCACGATCAATCTGGCTCCTCGTTTCGAGGGCGATCCGGTCTTGCGACCAGGTATTGTACATCGATTGGACAAGGACACGAGCGGTCTACTCGTGGTTGCAAAACATGACAAGGCGCATGTTGGCCTTGCCAAACAGTTTGCCGAACGAACGACACGCAGGCGGTACGAAGCCATCGTCTGGGGGGTGCCCGATCCGGAGAAAGGCCGCATCGAAACGGACCTGGCCCGTGATGTGCGCGATCGGCGCAAGATGGCGACCGTGGAATCCGGTAAGGGCAAGCATGCCATTACCCATTACGAGTTGATCGAGCCTTTCGGGTATACTTCGCTGGCCGAATTCAGGCTTGAAACCGGCCGGACCCATCAGATTCGCGTCCATGCGGCTCACATTGCCCATCCTATCTTTGGCGATCCCGTCTACGGCGGAGACCGGATCCGCTATGGAAAGGACGAGGGGCAGCGCAGGACCTTCTACCGAAATCTGTTCACGCTCCTGCCGCGACAGGCCCTACATGCGCGATCGCTGGGATTCACGCATCCCATCAGTGGTAAAGAGATGGATTTTGAAGCCGAATTGCCTCAAGACATGGTTCAGGTAATAGAACGCCTGCGAACAATCGATATCGTCCGGATGTAGGCCTGACCTATTTTCGGCAGCAAAACGGGCCCATAGAACAGCCTTTATCCGGCGCCAAGGGCTGTTTTTTGTAAACCTGCAACACGCAGGGCGTTTCTTGGTAGATTGCCGCCGAACTCGTTAACCTTGATCCGTCATCGAAATAAATGGATTCTGGGCCTCTGATCTGAGGCTGTCATTCCGAATTCCTACTTCTGCATGGAACTGTCCCAACTCCTGGATTTGAGCAATGTAGCTGTCGGCGTAGATGCGACCGACAAGAGCAGTCTGCTCGATGCCGTCATTGATTTGATTGCAGATCGCGATGAGGTCAATGATGCTGAACTCATGCGACAGGCCATACTGGATCGCGAATCAGCGATGTCTACGGGGGTAGGTAAGGGCCTTGGGCTTCCGCATGCGAAGACATCTGCTGTAGATGGCATTCTTGCTGCGTTGGCTATTGCCAAGGAGCCTGTGGATTATGCATCCATGGACAACGAACCCGTCCGCATCGTCTTTTTGCTCGTCGGTAAAGAGGACGCCAAGAGCCAACATGTGCGTATTCTCAGTCGCATTTCCCGCATGATGAATCAGAAAGATGAACGAGAGCGTGTCCTGGCGGCGAAGAATCCGAAGGAGTTGCTGACATTGATTCATGACATCGAATCCCAGTTGAATTAGGCCATGAAGACGTTCAAATCCATTCCGGGTACGTTTGATGTCTTGCCAGATGGTCACAGTAGCGGTGGAGACACCGTCGCCCCGTCGCGCATGTGGCGTTTTCTGGAGTCCGTTGTTCACGACACCATGGCGCGCTACGGTGCCGGAGAGATCAGAACCCCCATCCTGGAGCCGACAGATCTCATTGCTCGCGGAATTGGTGCCCTCTCTGATATCGTGACAAAGGAGATGTTCGCCTTCGAGCGCGGTTCAACGCATTATGTCATGCGCCCGGAGGTAACTGCTCCGGTCATGCGCGCCTATCTGCAGCACAATCTTGCGCAGAAAGGTGGGACCCAGCGGCTGTACTACATCGGACCATGCTTTCGGGCAGAACGTCCGCAGAAAGGCCGGTATCGTCAATTCCATCAATTTGGTCTTGAGGTCATCGGATCTGAGGATGCCCGGGCAGATGCCGAGGCCATCGCATCCCTTCGAGACGTGTTGAGTGGCCTTGGACTTCAACAGTACACGTTGCGCATCAATTCCCTCGGAGATGCTGACAGCCGCCCTGCCTACAAGCAGGCACTTGTGGAATACCTGACACCTATGGCAGATGAGTTGTCAGATATCAGTCGGAAACGACTCGAATCCAATCCGTTGCGCATTCTCGATACCAAGAGCGAAAAGGAACAGGCGCTGCTTAAAGATGCTCCGCTTTTGAGCGATTTCATCGATTCGGAGAGTCGAGATCATCATGAGCAAGTGAAAGCTTATCTGTCTGATGTGGGAATCGACTTCGTTGAAGACCCCTTTCTGGTTCGCGGTCTGGATTACTACAGCCGCACAGCGTTTGAATTCGAAAGTCCGCTTCTCGGAGCGCAGAGCTCTATTGCAGGTGGAGGCCGGTATGATTTGCTGTCGAAGGAAGTGGGATCCAAGCAGGTCGTTCCGGCTGTCGGGTTCGCTGCCGGCATGGAACGCATACTGCTGGCTTGTGCCGCAGAAGGCATTGCCGGTCCTGAAGCAGCCCGTGTCGACGTTTTTCTGGTAGCACTCGGAGACGCCGCAATTGATTGGACGTTTGGAGCTGCCTCGCGTCTGCGAGCCCAGAATCTGGAGGTCGCATTCGATCTGAAAGGTCGGTCCATGAAAGCGCAGATGCGTGAAGCGAATCGGCAAGCAGCTCGTTTCGTAGCTATCGTGGGTGACGACGAATTGGCAGCCGGCGAAGTTCAGTTGAAGGACATGGAGACGGGGGAGCAGTCGCCCGTCCGACTTGAAAACATTTCAGATCGCGTCAAAGCTTGAGGCTCGCATGTATCCACGCCTGAGTGACCTGTTCAGTGATTATCTAGGCTTCAGCCTCCCGATTCCCATCAATTCCTTCGGGTTCATGGTGGCTGTGGGGGCTATGGTCGGGGCGTGGCTCCTGCAAAAGGAATTTGACCGGATGTATACCATTGGTCAGCTGAATGGTGTGAAAATTCCAGATCCCGAGCAAAAGGGAAAGGTACGCAAACGGATGGTAACGGTCAGTCCCTCTTTCGTTGTGGGGACCATCACCATGATCGTGATCGGTGTTGGATTCCTGGGTGCACGCCTTTTCCACATTCTGGAAAACCTGGACCAGTTCTTCCGGTCACCCGCCCAGATGATTTTCACGACCGGAGGGTTCACCTTTTATGGAGGGCTTGTCCTGGGTTCCTATGCCGTCGTGCGATATGTCAGAAAGAAGGGACTGGATCTTGGGTCCGTAGCTGACGCCATGGCTCCAGGATTGATCATTGCTTATGGCATTGGACGCATCGGTTGTCATCTCTCGGGTGACGGTGACTGGGGAGTTGCGGCAGATGTAGCCGCCAAACCGGATTGGATTCCGATGTGGTTGTGGGCAGAGACGTACCCGAACAATATCCTCGGGATCGATCTTTCCATGACACCCGTCTACCCGACGCCGTTGTACGAATTTGCCATGGCATCGGTCATCTTTGCCATTCTATGGTCCTTCCGAAAACATGCGCATCGCACTGGATGGCTCTTCTGGGTCTATCTCGTATTCAATGGTGCCGAGCGCTTCTTTATCGAGAAGATCCGGGTCAACAACACGATGGAGATCCTGGGGCAACCTGTTACTCAGGCTGAACTCATCGCTTTGGCGCTCATCCTCATTGGGGTTATTGGCGTTGTCAAGACATGGTCACCCGGTGATCGGGATCTGTCAACCCCGCAGCAGGGGTCGGGTGAGGCAGGTGGGACCACCGGATCCGGCGAGTGAGATATTGCGTCCGTCGTAGGTAAGGACCTGGAATCCTGCGTCTGAAAGGAGACGAATGGTCTGTGTATTTCCCATTTCGATGAGACACGTGTGTTCATCCAGAGCCAGCACATTGCCGCCCAGCGTGGCATACTCCTCTTCTGGGACCTCGATCAGCCGAAAACCTTCTCTATCCAGGCGCTGACGGAATTCAACTGGCATGCGACGCGTGTGAACGAGCAGGGTATCTGCGCTCAAAGGTGACACGAGCGACATCACATGCAGCACGTCTGACGGACCCTGATCCCAGGGCAACGAAACCCGGATCAACTCGCTGATGGAATCTCCACACAGGGACTCGAGCGCATCTGCTCCGAGGTGATTCGTGCGGAATCCGATGCCAACCGCAGGGAGGTCGGGACGTAACCAGACTACATCGCCACCTTCGATCAGCGCATCGGGGTTGTCCAGCGTATGTACCTCCATTCCCAACGACCGTAGATGCTGAGTAACCGCCTCTGATTCGGGTCTGCGCGCCAGTTTTCCCATGGAGGCCTGCATCAACCCTGGACCAGCGGCAATGACCGGATCGTGGACGTACATGCTGTCCAGACCTGGACAGCAGTCCGGGTCGAGGATGTCCACGGTGGCGCCGAAGTCCTCCAGAATACCTATGAATCGATCTGATTCATTGCATGCGGCCTCGAAGTCGGGTTCAAAAAGGAAATGGAATGGTTTCCAATGGGCAGCCAACCATTGTTGCGAACGGAAACAGTCTCGCGCATGCGCTACCAGAACGCGCCGCAACGGTTGGGTCATGGAGAATCGGATGGACGACATGCAGCACGGGAATTTTTATGAGGCATCGGAAAGGTACGATTGGCGGCTTCCATGAGCTCGTCCTACCTTGCAGGAATTCGGCGAACTTGTCCCTGAAACATCACATTACACCAGACGCATGCCAGGACCTCGAAGAGATCAGAAAGGACGCAAGGGTCCTCATGGCAGATCAAAGGGCAGCGCGCGTCAGGGGCTCGGTGGCGGGTCGGGACAAGGAAATCGCGAGGAAGATCGCTCCCGCTATGTTGCTGGCCGTAATCCGGCCAGAGAGCATTTGGAAACGGACGCCAGTCGGATTGAGAAAGTCCTGCTTCAGAAAGGGGGTTCTGGATCGCTCAAGCACATGGAACATCTGGCGCGCGAGGTGCGGATACCGGTGCAATTCGTGCCGAAAGCCAAATTGGACCAACTGGTTCCAGGCGTGAATCACCAAGGTGTCGTGCTGGCCGTCGCCCCGATCCAATATCTGGACGTTGACGACATGCTGAGCCGCATCGCCCCCAGCCACGACGATGTTCGAATTCTGAAACCCGTCGTAGTGATCCTGGATCACATCCAGGATCCTCACAATTTGGGCGCCATCATTCGAAGCTGTGCGGCTACAGGTGTCAAAGGCGTCATTATTCCCGAACGGGGAGCAGCTCCCGTAACGGCCGCTTCTGTCAAGACCTCGGCTGGGACGCTTTCCCAGGTTATGGTGGCCCGCACGAGCAGCCTGCCTCAGCTCATCGAACAGCTAAAAGAGCGCGGCTATTGGATTGCCGGAGCTGACGGTGGAGGGGAGACCAAGCTGGCAGAAATGGATTGGGACCGACCGCTGGCTCTGGTGATTGGGAGCGAAGAAAAGGGGATGTCCCGCTCCGTGGCTGGCGCATGCGATTATCGGGTTTCCATTCCAATGGAATCTGGTGTGGAATCTCTCAACGCTTCCGTAGCAGCCGCACTGCTGCTATTCCAAGCATACATGCATCGGATCAGCTCGTGAACTGACTTCGCCAGAGTCCCGAAAACAAACGACCCCGACCAACCGATGCGATACTGCGCAAAGGCCGGTCGGGGCGCCCACCTTTCAAGCGTGACAGGACCCGAAGGAGCTGTCGACACCTGAAATCGGTCCGACTGCCGATTCCATCACACGTTTTGGCGAACGCGTGCAGCAGTCGAATTTCGCTCGTCGCTTAGCTCAGCGACGATTCCCGTTCAGTTTGTAGACGATTTTTCGAATCGTGTCGAATTGCAGATAGGGGTGTTCTTCCCGCAGCATTTCGATGGCATCATACGCAGGTACATCCTGGCTGCGCATCGTCTTGAATGCCTTCCGAATCTGGTAATCCCGTACTCCTTTCTCACTCAGCAGATTGTGGTCGTCGAGTACATCGTAAATGTCGTCGCTAATCAAGCCATCCAAAGGATTGACTTGGTCGTTATTTGTCCTTGCCTGCATGGTATCGCGGTATGAATCTGGTTCTCTTGGCGGCGGCTTAGAGCGGTGGCGACTTCCGTACGATCGGTGGGGAATCCCTTCCGTCGCAGGATAAGAGTAGGTCGCTGCGCAGGCCGTGCAACGTGAATTGACCTGAACCGTCAGGCCGGGTCCGCGAGTCGTTTCAATGCTGATTCGAGTCGTTGGTCTTCTGGACGAGTCGTCTTGAGACGAGTCTCAGACGTCACCAAACCGATTCAAAATCGCCTCGATCTGCCTTCTCAGCTCAATGTCTGGTTCCTGGCTCAAGGCGGACTCCAGTTGCGCTCGTGGGACGTCTTCAAGCTCACGAGAAGCGATGGCTTCGATTGCTGCAGCCCGGCGAATAGATGACGGGTCTGTCAACCAGGCCTCTGCTGTCCTCGTCGTTCGGGGACCGTCTGGAAAAAGCCGGGCCAAGCACAGCAGGGCCGCGGCGCTGGCATCTGGAGACCCTTCCAGGTGAGGAAGGACGGCTGTTGCAAGATCGTCTTCATCAGCCGTGCCCGGACCAATGAGCTCCAGAGCCTGAAGGCGCACCAAGTCACCTTCGGATTCCGTCACCAATGCGGAGCGCAGGATCGGCCAGGCCGCTGCTGGACGCAGGGTTACCAGCGTGCGAACCGCTGCCGCAAGTTCATGAGCGTTGGATCCCGCATTTGCGACGGCGAGGGCGGCATCAAAGGCCTCGGGGGAATCAGGAAAGGCCGTCAGGGATTTGACAGCCGCCGCACGTACACGTGCACTTTCATGTGTTGTCCAGGAGATGAGCAGGGAAAGTGCAGAAGATGATGGCGCCATCTGGCCCAGAATGGGTGCAGTTTCCGCCAGAATCGCAGGATCAGTTGATGCCGATATGATCCCGCGCAGTCCAAGCAGCAAGGAAGGATCAAGAGAAGCTCCTCCGAGCAGATGCAACGATCGAATGGTAGATGCCGCATCGATAGAGTAACGCAGCTGGGAAACCAGATCACTTTCGGCTGGGGGAGAGGCGAAATCCAATGGCACGTTCGCCAGGGCATCGGGATGAATGAACCGAGGGGCGATACCGGTCGGCACCTGGGTGTTTCGCTCTCGTTCGTCCACGCGCAACGTGATGCTGTTGGTCTCTGCCAAGGTCGAATACTGGAACGCCGCATCGAACACGAACGTCTCCGGTACGAGCATGCCTTCCTGGTGCTGCGTCAGTTCAAGCTTGGTGTTCTCGGTATTGGGGTTGTACTCGTATGAAAGAGAAATAATGGGGTGGCCCGCAGCGTAAACCCATGTGTCGAAGAAGCTGCCGAGATCCTCTCGGGAGACGACCTCCATGTCTCTTCTCAACGTCTCGGAGTCGACGACACCCTCTTGGGCAGCGGTGAAAAATCGCGTCATGGCTTCTTCGAAGGCATCTTCGCCCAGACGCTCATGAAGCATCCGGAATACCCACGCTCCTTTGGCTTCGGCATGACGATCCCTGAGGTCTGAAGCAACGTGCCAGCGGTCCCAGACAAGGGGCCGGACGTAGACCGCCGATTCTTTCAGGTAGCGTTGCCTCAGTTCGTCGAGGACCAAACCAGCCGCCGCCTCTCCTTCACTTCGTTTGATGTGTTCGATGGCCAGCCATGCACTGAAAGCGGTCTCGATCCAATAGTCAGTTGGAGACAAGCGACCCAGGGCTGGCGTAACGACAAGCTGATAGTCTCGCCATAGGGCCTCATAGGTGCGCATCCAGCCATCTTCCCGATTCAAGCTCCCTGTCGTCCGTACACCGAATCCGAGGAAGGCAGCCGGAATCATCTCACTGTCAACGGTCAGCAAGGTCATTGCCGTGCCGCCATCCAGTCCGAGTACTGCTTTCATCCATCCAGCGTCCATATCCATGGATGCCAGCACTTCACTGACCGACCCATTCCGTATCCCCGATTCAGCATCTGGATCCCACGCCAGAAATCCAACGGCACGGGGAAAGACGCTCGAGTACTCGGTTCGAGCAATCATTCTACCGTCCAATTCGAGCGTCGGGTCGTCCATTTCCCCGGAAATGAGAATCTGCCAATCCGCCGGTGCCGCGATGGATACGTGGTAATCTGCCGCTGCAATTTCATCCGCCGGTAGTGGCATCCACGTGGCCCGCCCCGGCAGAGATGATGTCCAGAACGCCGCAACGTCGCCAGAAGCCTGATAGGTCCGCAAGGCGCTGGCCACTCGATATGACACATCCACGCGCCAGCTCGAAACCGCGCTTTCTGGTACATCTATGTGGATTTTTCCTCGGTCCACCCGCCAATTCGGGTCGCCCTCGAACTCAGGTGTGGAAACGGAGAGTACTTCCAGGTCAGCCACATTGAGAATCAGGACAGAATCGGGTCCCGCGGCTGCCCAAATGGAGGCTGTTCCAGCCGAGCGCGTCCAATCAGCTTCCAGAGAAAGGAAGACGCGGACGAGTTCGACCGGCACGCTTTGAGGGGCGACCGATCGGATGGGGCCACTCAGGATAAGGGACGGATCAACCTTGGGAGCGACTTGGGCATGGGCTTCGTTCTGGCCTGATGTCCCCAAGAGCAAGGTCAAGACAATGGGTAGAAAACGCGAACGGATGGAAAGTCGATGCATGCGTCTGATCGATGGATTACGATTCGTTCGGTGGTGTGGTAGCGGTGAGCTTGTTTCCCATGAAAAGCAGGCCGAAAAAGCCAGCAGCGATGTAGATGATCATCTGACCCGTGTGGGTCAGCAGTGCGTACGCTGCAGCATCAGCTTGCGGCATGGAGAACAACAGCGCAAGGGACTGGATCGTGATGAAGTGATACGTTCCAATGCCTCCTGGTGAGGGTATGATGACTCCGAATGCGCCAATCAACATCAGCCCCCAGGCTGCAATCAGGCCGATATCAAAGGTCAGGTGTTGGCCGAGCAGAATGAACGGAAGCCAGGCCATGAAACCGTAACAGATCCACATTCCGATGGTATATGCGGTGATCTGGACGGGTTTTCCAGTCCGAAGCAGACTGAGCATACCTTCGCGGAAATGCTCGGCGAGCGCACCCAGGCGGGAAGAAGGGTTATTGATTCCGCGAATCAGGAACCAGATCCCTGCTCCGCCTCCAATGACCAGCGCGACGAGAAGACCAATCAGCACCACGCCAGAGGACGCTTCGATCCACGACTGGGTCGGAGCCGTCAAAAGGGTCCAGAGATCTCCAATTTGGTCCGCGAATACCAGCGGAAGAGTCAACAGCAGCAATCCGAATGTCACCATATCCAGTAATCGTTCGATGACGACGGTACCGAGGACGGTTGAAAACGGCCTTTTTTCTTGACGGGCTACATTTGCTGTTCGAATGATTTCTCCGAGGCGCGGACCCGCATAATTGGCCATATACCCAACCATCACCGAGGCAAATGCATTCGTCCGCGAAACGGGCGCGGCCACATCGTTGGCGGGGGTCGCCGCGTTCGATGCGGTGGTTGCATCCAGAAACAGGGACCAACGGACGGCTCTGAGCCAGTGACTCAGCAAGGTGACGATCACAATCGGAAGCAACCACCAATAGTTGGCCTGCGCCAGGGAAGTGACGACCGCGTTGAAGTCCACCCCCCTGAGGGCGAGCCACATCAACAGACCCGCAACTGTAAAGCTGCCGACTTGGATTGCTACGTCTTTGGCGCTCTTGGCCATCAGCCTTCTTCTCGCAAGTCTACCTGTTCCACATTGTCAGGAATCTGGAACATGAATGTATCCGGATCCAGGTCCGGGTCTACTTCTATGCTTGAAAGTTCAAATACCATGCGAACATCATTGAGGTCCACAGCAATGAGACGGGTCACAAGGTCGTCGGAGTCCCGGATCCAGAGATCCACCTGTCGAAAAGCGGCGAAATCATCCAGCGGGTACAGTCGGAGCCGCTCGTGACCTGTTCCATCGAGCAATTCGCTTCCTTGATAAGTGGCTCGATAGTCATCCGAGAAGCTCCCCAGGAACTGTGTGAGCGAAAAAGATGACTCATCCTCGACGAAGTCATTGATGATGACCTGACGCTCTGAGCGATTGTGTACCCAGGTTGTGATACCGTCAGTGACAATGGTTTGATTGGGCGTCTCGATGCGATAGGCTACGTCCGAGAATGTCAGTTGTCCGGAATAACGCTCATCGGTATCCATGAAAGCCGACGATGCCGTCTGGACAAAGCGAAGTCGCATGGTATCGATGGCGTCGTATCGCGACGAAAGCCTGGTAGCCAGACGCTCGGTATCCGCCTCATCCGAGGAGCGCACTTGCGCCTGTGTCGTCGGCGCCATGGCCGTGACGAGCAGTAGCGCCATCAGGGAGGAGCGTGCGAAAGCCCGAGCCCGATTTTCAAAACGAAGTATGCGCATGATGACGCGGTATTGTGCGAAGGAATGCGTTCGTGTCAGACCGTCCTTCAAGGGGTATGCCGAATTGGAGTTCCACCCATTTACACCCCTTCAGGACACAGTAGCCCCCTCAAGAGCGTCCACTAAAGCGAGCACATCTTCTTCATCATTGTACACATGGGGTGCGATCCGGATAGCCGATCCGCGAACAGAAACTGAAACGTTGTGCGTCGCCAATGCAGCCCTCACGTTCTCCGTAGCATGTCCGCCGGGCAATCGGATGCCGAACAAGTGGGCACCTCGGGTGTGATCTGGAGCCATTTCGTATCCAGCCTCGCGGATACGGTCCTCGAACGGAGCCATCAGGGACGAAGTGTACTGCTGGATGCCAGCCGGTGTCCATTCTGACACCTGCTGAAGTGCGGCTTCAAGCATGGGCATGGCGATGAAGTTGCTCTTTTCTCCCACGTCGAAACGGGCGGCACCCGGTTGATAGTCCGTTTCGTAATCCACCAACCCGGCAAAGTGTTCACTGCCCTTGCGGTTGATCCAGTTTTCTTCAAGAGGAATGCCGGTATCAAATCGAGGACCCATCCAGCCGATCGCGCAGGAATAGGGACCGAAGAGCCACTTGTATCCGGCGGTGATCAACGCATCGGGGGCGATCTCCGCGATCGAAAACGGAAGTGCACCGATGGACTGCGTTCCGTCGATGATAAGTGCTGCGCCCACTTCGTGCGTTTTTTCCCGGATTGCCTTGAGATCGAACAGTGTCCCGTCAGCCCAATGAACGATTGGGACGGCGACGGCAGCCGTGGAGGCATCGATAGCCTTCAGAATTGCCGCGTTCCAGGCGGCATGAACAGTTGAAAGCGAGTCTGCCGAGGGACGATTCACGGTCCGGATGTCAGCATTCGAGTCGGCTGCCAGACGCATCCAGGTGTAGACATTGCTCGGGAACTGCTCGTGCAGCAGCACGATGGACTGACCGGCATCCACGCGCAGGTTTTTGGCGACTGATGCAATACCGTAGGACACGGATGGAAACAGCGAAACCCGTTGAGCCTCCCCGCTGATGAGCTCGGCAAAGGCCTGCTTTACCCGAGCGGGGACCTCAAAGAAATCCTGCGGGGTGATTGAGCTGGGAGATCGCTTGCTTCGAACGGCCGCAATGCCTGCTTCTTCTACCCGCTTCGACAGCGGTGACATGTAGGCACAATTCAGATAATGAACGTTTGGGTCCAGAGAAAAATCTGACTTCTGACATGAGAGCATAGGGCGGAGTGGGCCTCGTGAGGATGATGATCAGAAGATACGGATCGAACATTCCCAGCGTACGGCCTCTTCGCAGACATTCTATCACCCGCGGCGCGATGAAATCACGTGTCAGTTGCGTCAGCTGGTTGCGCCCGACGTGCGACAAGCTCCTCTGCTTCTTTCAGTTGGCGTTCCAGATGGCGCATGCTGCGTTCCAGCTCCACGCTCAGTTCGCGGTTGAGCAGCGCAGCCGCTGCTTCTATCTCAAAAATCTCCTGATCAAGTTCATCCACTTCGATGTGTGAAACCACATTCGGAGCCCTCACGATGACACGGTGTGTGCGATGCTCGCGTGGTCGCTTAGAAAACAGCCGCACTTCGTACTCGAAAGTATCGGGGGCATCAACGGCGACTTCTTGTTCGGTCAGGAAGGGAAGGGGTTTTTCAGGCCAAAAGTGCTTTGCAAGAACGCTCAGTAGATTGGCAGAAAACAGGATAATGGTGGCGATTCCAAGCGCCATGACCACTTTTTCGCGTCTTTCACTGGTGTCGGTAGACATGCTTGCCCTCCTCATTGCAGCTGGATGGATGGTATCGGAATGCGTCTTCCGACAACGCAATCGATATCATGCTCGGCGCACGGGCGATGAGGAAACAACGGGAAGGAGAGCTGGATTATTGCGTCTCCAAGAAAAAAATGGGTCCCGAGGCGTATTGAATCAGGACTTCAGGGACGCCGTCGAAAACATGGACAGGTCGACGTCATCTTTCGCGTGCCAGCACCACATCTGTTGGCAAGGGAAGACATTCTCGTAGAGGGCTTTGCCGACGATGACGGAATCGACGCGGAATGAAATCAAATCGTTCAGCGCTATCAGATGTTTGTGATTGCCGATTCCGCCGGAAGCCGTGATTTTTGTCTTCTGAAGCCGCGAACCTAGCTCACGATAGGCTTCCATGTTTGGGCCTTCCAATGTGCCGTCGCGGGAAATATCTGTGTAGACGATCCGACGGCATCCTCGGGCTTCCATGTCGAGTGCAAACTCCACTGCATCGAGCCCACTACCTTCTGTCCATCCCTGAACACGGACTTCTCCGTCCCGTGCGTCGAGGCCGACGACCACTTTGCTGCAGGTGTATTTCTCAATCGCTTCGGACACCAGGTCGGGGTTCTGCACGGCAGCCGTTCCGATGATCACACGATACACGCCGGCTTCGATGGCCCGATCGATATCCACCATGGTCCGGATGCCGCCACCCACTTGCACCGGGATGTCGAGCTCATTGCAGATGTCGTGGATGACCTTGCGATTGTGTTCGCTTCCACCTTTTGCTGCATCCAGGTCCACAACGTGGATGACTTTCGCATTCTGGATGCGCCAGAGCTTGGCCATCTTGACAGGATCGTCGAAGTACACTTTCTCCTCTTCATACTGCCCCTGGTGGAGGCGTACGCAGTTGCCTCCGCGGAGGTCAATGGCTGGTATGACAAGGATTTTCGACATCGCCGATCGGCGCCCTTTGGCGGACGTGCTGCTCCAACCTGTGGCAGCTTAGCGGGTTTCCACCCCAAGAATGCCATTGATACCGCGGTCAAAATCCCACCAATGCCTCAAATAATCCGTATTCCGGGTGTAAGGCAATCATTCACACGCTCCTTTCACGAAATCGGAATCTCGAAGCAGGGTGTCGGGGTATGAGCCGACTGTTCCCACTAGCCGACCACACCCTACATGTCCGCCTCAGGATTCAATCGCATCATGGTGACGGCCGCATTGCCGTACGCCAATGGCCCGGTCCACCTTGGACACCTTGCAGGGGCATATTTGCCTGCCGACCTTTTCAGCCGATTCCAGCGCATGAAAGGGGAGGATGTCGTATTTGTTTGCGGATCCGACGAAATGGGCGTAGCCATCATGGTGCGGGCCCGAAACGAGGGGATCAATCCCCAGGATCTGGTCGATCGGTATCACCCGATGATCGAGGATGCATTTGCCGGGTTCGGGATGAGTTTTGACCACTACGGTCGTACAACCTCACCCGTGCATGCGGAGACGAGTCAGGACTTTTTCAGGACCCTGGCACGCAAGGACGTCTTCTCGCTTCGAACCGAAGAACAACTCTATGACCCGGAGGCCGGCATTTTTCTGGCTGACCGCTTCGTTATCGGTACCTGCCCAACGTGCGGCAATGAAGATGCCTACGGGGATCAGTGTGAGAAGTGTGGCTCGACCCTCAGCCCGAAGGAGTTGATCAATCCTCGCAGTACGCTTTCCGATGCGACGCCGGAGTTACGAGAGACCACGCACTTTTACTTGCCTTTGGGCGATTTCCAGGGGCGTCTCGATCAATGGATCAGCACGCATCCCGAGTGGAAGCCGAATGTTCTGGGTCAGGTTCGCAGCTGGCTGAATGACGGTCTCAAGGATCGCGCAATTACCCGCGACGTTCCGTGGGGCGTACCGGTGCCGACGGATGTGGCAGAAGAACTGGGTATCGATGCTGCGGGGAAAGTCATTTACGTCTGGTTCGATGCGCCCATCGGTTACATTTCGGACACCAAAGAATGGGCCATCAAGAAGGGCGACCCCGAAGCCTGGAAGCCGTATTGGCAGGCCGAGGATACCCGTCTTGTCCATTTCATCGGCAAGGACAACATCGTTTTCCATTGTTTGATGTTTCCTGCCATGTTGATGGCCCATGGTGGATACACGTTGCCTGAAAACGTGCCTGCCAATGAGTTTCTGAACATTGAAGGCGACAAGCTTTCAACCAGCAGGAATTGGGCGGTGTGGTTGCACGAATTCCTGGGAGACTTCGAGCCGGACTTGTTGCGCTACGCGCTCGCAACGACGCTGCCTGAGACCAAAGACGCCGATTTCAACTGGAATGAATTCCAGACACGCGTCAATTCGGAACTGGCCGATGTACTCGGCAATTTTGTCAACCGCACGCTGACCTTCGCTGCTCGATTCGCTGATGGCAATGTCCCGGCTTTGAAGAATCCCTCGGCTGCGGATACCGCGGCATTGGACGAACTGGCCTCTTTCCCAGACCGAATCGGGTCGGCTTACGATGGGTATCGCAATCGCGAGGCTGTTTTTGAAACCATGGCGCTGGCGCGACTCGGCAACAAATACTTCAACGACACGGAGCCCTGGCACACGCGCAAGTCGGATCCTCAGGCCTGCGCGAATACCATCCACGTGTCGCTGCAGATCTGCGCAGCACTATCCGTGCTGATGGAGCCCGTATTGCCGTTTTCGGCGGCCAAGTTGCGCACCATGCTCAATCTTTCCGGGGTACGCTCTTCGTTGCCGGGAGGAGACATGGGTTCAATTGCCTGGCAGGACGCGGGTACTTCTTTGCTCAGTGATGACCATGTTCTCGGAGAGCCAGGGATCCTATTCACCAAGATTGACGATGACGTGATCGAAGCACAGAAAGCCAAACTGGGAGCTACCGAAGACGAGCAAACCGAACAGGTAGCTCCGTTTGAGCCGTTGAAAGAACTCATCGCGTATGATGACTTTGCCAAACTCGATTTACGCATGGGCACGATTGTCGCAGCCGAAGAACTGCCCAAGTCGAAGAAGCTGGTGCGGACAGAAGTCGACCTGGGCTTTGAGACCCGCCAGATCCTGGCAGGGATCAAGGAGCACTTCACACCGGAGGAGCTGATCGGTAAGAGCGTAGCTGTCGTCGCCAACCTGGCGCCCCGCAAGATGATGGGGCTCGAGAGTCAGGGCATGATCCTCATGGCTGAGGATCGGGAAGGTGCGTTGTTTCTGATGCAGTCGGATGGAGAGAACGGGTCGGTCATCCGGTAGTATCCAGCCGATCAGTCGTGTTCGCAGTCGATGCGGCATCCACAAGGCTTTCGGGGTTGCCGGTCCATGATGCGCCCGGAAGAATCGTAGATGAGCTCGCAACAGGCGGTATATGATTCCGCCAGTTGTTTGCGTGCACGCTGGATGCGTGATTTGGCACCCGAAAGTGAGATTCCAAGCCGTTGGGCTACTTCAGCTTGTGGCAGGCGGTGCAGGTCTGCTAGAACGATAGCATCTCGATACGAGGGCTCAAGATCCTGAATGAATGGCTCCAGACAGGCCGCAATCGTCTGGACACTGTCCGTCACTTCTTCCTCTGCGACAGGTTCTTCGATCAGGGATTCGGTCGGCGTGCGGTGTTTCCGATAATGATCGATCAGTGTGGTTTTTGCGATACCGTGTTCATCCTTATAGACGGTGGTTGCTCACGAAAGACGCAACATCCTGATAATCGTGCTTCAGTAGTTGTTTACGGTCCCGGCGATTCTGATCCACTGAATCATCTCAGAGGTTTGGGAAGGCGAAAACCAAAGCGGGCGGGCCTCCATTCGGAGGCCCGCCCGCACGCCAACCTGACTTGGCAATCTGAGTGGCACCTTGTTTGGAGGCGCCAGATGAGCGCTAGATGTTGATGGGCACTCCGTAAGCCGCACGCGTGGCTTCCATCACGGCTTCCGAGAGGGTCGGATGCGGGTGGATGGATTCCATGATTTCGTGTGCTGTGGTTTCAAGCGTCCTCGCTGTAACAGCCTCTGCGATCATCTCAGTGGCATCGTAGCCGATGATGTGGCAACCCAGGAATTCGCCATACTTGGCGTCATAAATGACCTTGACGAATCCTTCGTTGTGGCCCATCGCTGCCGCTTTGCCCGAAGCCGTGAAAGGGAATTTGCCTACTTTCAAATCGTAGCCTGCTTCCTTTGCCGCGGCTTCCGTATAGCCAACAGAAGCGATCTGCGGCTGGCAATAAGTACAACCCGGGATGTTGTTCTTGTTCAACGGATGGACGTCTTCGCCTGCGATCTTCTCGACGCAGATCACGCCTTCGTGGCTGGCCTTGTGGGCGAGCCATGGCGGTCCTGCTACGTCACCGATCGCATAAACGCCCGACACATTGGTCTGGCACCATTCGTTGATGACAATGGCGCCGCGATCCGTCTTTACGCCAGCTTTCTCGAGACCCAAGTCTTCGATATTTCCGACTACACCAACGGCGGAAAGGACCTGATCGCATTCAATGACCTGATCGCCCTTCTTGGTTTCGACAGTGACCTTGAGCGTCTTGCTCTTCGTATCGACTGACTTGACCATCGCGCCGGTCATGACGTTGATTCCGGCTTTCTTGAATACGCGCGCCAACTCGCGGCTGACATCTTTGTCCTCGACCGGGACCATGCGGTCCTGCAGCTCGATAATCGTTACTTCCGTACCCATATGATGGTAGAAGTAGGCGAACTCGACCCCGATGGCACCAGCGCCGCAGATTACAAGGCGCTTGGGCTGCTTGGTTTGCAGGAGGGCTTCTTTCGAGGAGATGATCTTCTCGCCATCAAAAGGCAGCGAGGGAATTTCGCGTGGGCGAGCGCCCGTCGCGACGATAATGTGCTTTCCGGAAATCGTCTCCTTGCTGCCGACGTTCTTGCCGTCCATATCCGTGGATGGCTCGATGTCCACCTTGCCGTTGCCGGCGAGACGGGCGTGACCGTAGTGGACGGTCACTTTATTCTTGTTCATCAGGTAGTCGACACCCTTGTTCATCTTGCCAGCCACTTCACGGCTGCGGCCGATGACCTTGTCGAATTCCGCTTTGATGCTGCCTTCGGCTTTGAGGCCGTACGCATCCAGGTGTTTTGTGTATTCCATGATCTCAGCACTCTTGAGGAGGGCTTTGGTGGGAATACAGCCAACGTTGAGACACACTCCGCCGAGTTTATTCTTTTCGACGATAGCGGTTTTGAGACCGAGCTGGGTGGCGCGGATGGCGGTTTCGTAGCCGCCGGGGCCCGAACCGATGACGATGACGTCGTAGGATGCAGCCATGGACTGGAATCGATATTGGATGGAACGTTCCTGGAAACTGAAAAATACGTCAGGACCATCCTCTCGCTATTGAGAGAGGGTGAATAACGGCTCTGAGCGGGCCACCTATCGCCGCTGGAATCGCTCCTCGATGTCAAGCATTTTCTGGACTCGACGTTGGTGGCGACCTCCCTCGAAGTCCGTAGAAAGGAAGGTATCAACAATGCGATGGACCACTTCAATACCCATGGCGCGACTGCCAAGCGTAAGCACATTGGCATCGTTGTGAGCTCGGGCATTCCAGGCGGCAAACTCAGTATATCCACACGCGGCACGTACCCCGGGCACTTTGTTGCATGCGATCGCGCTTCCGACCCCAACACCGTCGATCATGATTCCTTTACCGGCTTTTCCTTGTGCCACCAGTGCCGCTACGGCGTAGGCAAAATCGGGATAGTCGCAAGACGCAGGAGAATCGGTGCCCACATCTACAACGGTGAATCCCTGATCCTCAAGGCGCTTCTTTATTTCCTCTTTCATGGCGTATCCGCCGTGATCCGCCCCGATGCAAAGCACCGGGTTCTCATGAGCCGGTGTGGCCTGTTCATCGGCCACGTGATGGGAGGCTCGCTGGAGCGTGATCCCCAGACTCCGCGCTGTATCGGCAGCCAGCGGCGTGACAATGGCATGCTCGGGAACGGCCAGCACCGAGCGTCCCTCGGCTTTGGCATCCCTTACTTGTCGTTCGCTGATGACGCTGCGTTTCCCCATGAAATGAAGCTACGTGATGGCTCGAGGTCATGCAATGCAATCGGACACAGCAGGACCGTCCAACTGGAGATTCAGTCCTGAGCAGCAAGACTCAGCGGCGGGTCAACCACTGCTGGGGGTCAATCGGCTGTCCGTCTTCGAAAATGGCGAAAAAGACCGCCTCGCCGCGGGGTTCAGCTCCTGTCCCGGATCGACCGATCAGCTGCCCAATCTCTATGTCATCCCCTTCGCTCACATAAAACAAGGATAGATTACCATAGACGGTGTGGAATCCTCCATGCTCGATGATGGCAAATCGTCCCATGTCTGGGATGATGTCAATGGTCGAGACGCGGCCTCCGAAAACGGCATTGACCTCAATCGATGCACCGCTGCCAATGAGAATGCCCGGATTGGGTGTGCGTGTTCCGAATTCGGGGTGCACAATATCACCGAACGGTTCAATGACCGGACCACTTGCCGGCCAGGGAAGTAGTCCGCGCGCCCCTTCGAAGGAGGCCGTGAGCTCTCGGATCATGGCCACAGAATTGCCTGCGCTTCGAGCTTCGGCGCTTGCCGCAATCAGCAGTTGAATCTGGTCCACAAGCTCCTGCTCCATCGTACGCTTTTCGCTCAGCGCCTCGGTGCGCGTCTCTTTTTCTTGCTGGATGAAACGGATTTCGGAGCGGACTGAATTGAGGACCTCTTCCAAGCTCTCTTGCTCCTTATCGACGGAGGTGAGCATCACTTCCGTTTCCACCAGCTTGCGCTGCATTTCCGTGCGCTTCCCCGTAAGAGACTCGGTCGTAGCCCGAAGTCCGTCCAGGCGGGAGCGCCGTTCCTGGGAAAAGCGTCTCAAATAGTTGATCCGGACTAGCATCTGGTTGATGGACGATGCCGACAGAATCAGGGCTGCGTCATGTTGACGCCCATAGCGGTACGCGTGACTGGCACGCTCTTCGTAGTCCTGTCGAAGACGCTCCAGTTCGTCATTCAGACTTCCGATGGCATTCTGCAGTGAATCCCTCTCGCCAATGAGCTGCTCGATGCGCTCGTTGTAGGTCCGGACCAAGGCTTCGCGCAATGACAGCTGTCGGTTCAAGTCTGAGAGTCGGCTACGCTGTTCTTGCTCTTGCTGCTCGGCTTCGGCGAGCAAGCGCTCTTCCTCGGCGATGTCATCGCGCAGCGCCTGCAATCGCCGTTCGGTTTCGGTCAATTGCTGCGCAGATGCCTCCTCGACGCAAAGGATACCTCCAACCAAACCCACCCCGACCAGATTGCACACCAGCGCGCATGCCGGCAACAGGCTGCGGAGTCGGCCGAATGGGGAAAAAGGGCTTACTGTCCGAGGTCGATCCATTGCGCGTCCGTGGAAGGATTCAGGTCAAAGGATACTACTTCGGGCATAAACTCGATGCGACGCAGAGCCATACTTACACGGAAGTCCTCTGGAGGCCGTGAAAGCGCCATTCTCCGGGGAAGCAGGACACGTTCCACCTCTGCGAAGTCCGAGAACCACCGCTGTTCAACGATAAGACCGCTGGTATCCATTTCGCGAACGGCAACAACGCGCCATAAAGATGGATCGATTGTGTACCGCACGGATCCTGCTTCATTGGTCAGCAAGTACAGGGTGGAATCGGTCTGAACTGACCAGGTTTCGTTCGGATCGGGCTGTTCGAACCCCATGGCCATTTCGACCAGGTCCATATCGGCTACAGCGCCTGGCAAAACCTCGGACACGCGCGCAGGGGAGCCTGTCCAGACCACCTTTTCAATGCGGTCATATACCCATGCTTGATCCGGAGCAACCAGCACGCGGGCGCCCTCGATTCCCATGGGGAAGGTGACCCGGACAAAAAGAGACTCAGGATGCAGATAGCTGATCTTTGCTGAGAACCGACCACTTTCTTCTGGAGATGAAAGGGCAATTCGAGTTTCGGCAAACACCCGTTCCATTTGCTCAGGATACGCAGGCAAGGCGGCCATGATTTCTTCTGCCGAGTGATCCGGAAAGCGAGCAGGTAGATCGCCCAGCGAGGGGACATTGGTCCGCGAAGACGCGCAGCCCAAGGTGAGGAGTACAAGTATCAGCCAGAGACGTCCCCTGAGCGCTCCCATCTTCGACGGACTAAGGATGCAAGCTGTCATTGCGGTTGCTGGAGTTGTGATCTCAACATGCGAGCCTTCTCCAGATGCTCATCGTCCGGGTCGAGCCGCTGGATAAGGGCATCAACCATACGAATCGCTTCTGCTTCGTTTCCGCTGGCGGCCAAAACCTCTGCACGGGACAGCAAGATGGGGGCATACCCCGGAAATAATAGCGCAGCGTCTTCGGCCCGCCGCAACGCCGTATCAATCTCTCCTGCTGCCAGCCACGTCTGAATGGTCAGCGCCCATACACGCAAATGGCGTGGATGGGCTGCATTGTGTTCATCGGCGAGGAGCGCCGCTTCCCGCGCACTGCCTGTTCGCAAAAGAAAATCTACCAGCAGGACCACCCGATCCTCATCCTCGGGCTGCTCTTCCCAGGCTGCGCGAAGTATCGACAGTGAATCGACTGCGGAAGTAGCGTCTGAACGTTCTTCTTCAACCGTCCAAGTGATCCCTAATTCCGCGGCCAGGTCACGGGAAGGTAGCCGCGCATCCAATTCAGTCATCATGGCCAGCAATTCGGCGTCGTACGGGTCTGCTCGCACCACTGGCTCGAGGGTTTCAACTGCTTCTGCCCATGCCGCATAGCGCATCAATACCTGTGCCAGCCTCATGGTATCCTCGAAGGAGCCTCGCAGCGTCACCAATCGCCTTGCGGTCCGAACAATGGACTCCTGTTCTCCCAACTCCAAATAAACGGCCAAAGCGGAGGTCGTCACATCGACATTGTCCGGAAACAACTCCCGCCCGTGATCCGCCAAGCCGCGTGCCAAATAGGCTGCATCATGACGCATGAGCGTCGTGAGTTGTCGAAGGATGTAATGAGGCCCGATAGTCTCATCGGATTCCATTCTTTCGAGGGCGGCAGAGGCTGCAATCTGATCACCAGAAGCAAGGGCCAGCTCCAGATCCTGTTCGAAAAGCGCTGAGACATCTGGCGATATTTCCAGCGCCTGGTCCAGGTAGAATCGAGCGGAGCCAAGATCCCCAAGAGCTTCTTGGGCCTGAGACATGGCTGAGAGCAGTGCCGCGTTGTCTGGATGGACCTTCAGACCCTCTGCGTACACGGCTGCCGCGCGATCGGGGTATCCATTCTGAAGCCAGGTCAGTCCGCGAACCATGACACGCTGTGCATGGACACCGAGCTCTTCAATGGTCTGCCGGGCAGTAGCCTCTGCGGCGAAAAGAGATGTACTCAGGAAGAGCAGTCCAACGCCCATCCGCCAATCCAACGCATCGGTCAGAGCGCGAAGAGACGGGCGCCTGTGCCGGCGACGCGGATGGGTAACTTGGAGGAATCCCGGTATCATGCTTCGGAAAACGGTCCGGTTTGATTCGGGTTTCAAAGGCACTGCGCAACGGATTCTGTTTGTTTCTTGGTCCCTACATGGTTACACTGATCGCGATCGCGGTCAGAACGCCGCATTGCCGCTACCGGCCTTGCACTATCCCCATCGCGCACATGGGTTTACACGACGTTTCCAAGAGCGAGAATGCCGCTCAGATCAGACGCTTTACACGTCACATCATGCAGGACATGCGTGCTCTCGAGTATATGCTCGAGAACGATATGTTCGAGACAGATATCCAGCGTGTTGGAGCAGAGCAAGAACTTTTCCTGGTGGATCGAAATGCCCAGCCTGCTCCACTGGCTGAAGAGGTGCTTGGGCTCGCCACGGACGAACGCATTGTCAACGAGCTGACGCGCTTCAACCTGGAGATCAATCTGGACCCTCTTGAATTCACGGGTACCTGTTTCTCCACCATGGAGGCCGATCTGAACCGGTTGATCGAATCTGTTCGTGGGCTTTGCGGTAAAGTCGACACCGATGTGGTTTTGACCGGCATCCTGCCGACCATCCACGCGTGGGACCTGCGGCTGGACAATATGGCGCCCAAACCGCGCTACTATTCCTTGAACGACACCATCATGTCGTTGAAAGGGGGACTTGCGCAGTACCACATCAGAGGTGTTGATGAGCTGTTTTTTCAGCATGACAACATCATGGTGGAAGGGTGTAATACAAGCTTCCAGGTTCACCTTCAGGTTACGCCAGAGCGTTTTGCTCACTTCTACAACATTGCTCAGTTGGTTTCGGGGCCAATCCTGGCTGCCGCGGCCAATTCACCGATCCTGTTTGGAAAGCGCCTGTGGCGCGAGACCCGAATTGCGCTTTTCCAGCAGGCCGTGGATACCCGCGCCAGTAACCTGTACCTGCGGGACATGAGCCCGAGAGTGCATTTCGGTACAGAGTGGGTCAATGATTCTGTTCTGGAAATCTTTCAGGAGGATATCGCCCGCTTCAGGGTGATCATGACCAGTGAATACGAGGATCCTTTCGAGGCCTTGCGCAACGGAGAAGTCCCCAAATTGCGTGCTTTGCAACTGCACAATGGGACCGTCTACCGATGGAATCGGGCGTGCTACGGAATAAGCGGGGACCAGCCCCACCTCAGAATCGAAAATCGATTGCTGCCCAGTGGCCCCACCGTAGTCGACGAAGTCGCGAATGCCGCATTCTGGACCGGCTTGGTTTACGGTTTGGCGGACGAAATCGATGATGTCCGGGAACGTCTCACCTTTGATGATGCCAAGAGCAACTTCATTGGGGCTGCCCGCCGCGGCTTGGCCTCTGAAATCGATTGGGTGGACGAGACCCGCTACAGCGCACCCGAGCTGATTCGAGGTCAGCTCCTGGATGTGGCTCGAAAAGGCCTTCAGACCCGAGGGGTTCGGGATGAAGATATTCAGCGCTATCTGGGCATTATCGACGACCGGGTGGCTTCGAAACGCACAGGAGCGCAGTGGCAGCTGTATTCGTTGGCGCACATGCGCAAGCAAGGAAATACCACGCGCGCCGAGAGACTGGATACCTTGGTCTCAGGCATGATCCGCCGCCAGATGGACGGAAAGCCAGGTCACACCTGGGAGCTTGCCGAATTGGAAAAACGGCCGCTGAACACGATTCATGGCACGCGGGTCGAGCACTTCATGACGACTGATCTGTTCACGGTTCGGGAAGACGAGTTGATAGAATTCGTTGCTGTGCTCATGGGGTGGCGTCACATCCGCCACGTTTTGGTTGAGGACGAAGATCATCGGCTGGTCGGTATCGTAACGCACCGCTCCATCCTGCGCTTCCTGACTGATATGAAAGAAGGGGATGAGGAGAAGGATCAGCCGGTATCGGCCATCATGGTTCGCAATCCAGTGTCCGTTACGCCAGAAACGGCTACAGTGGATGCCGTGCGACTTATGCGCGAGAAAAACATAGGAGCTCTTCCTGTGGTCCTGGGTGCGAACCTGGTGGGTATCATCACGGAAACCGACTTCAACCTGCTGGCTGCGCGGTTATTTGAAGAGGGCCCCTCGGATGAGGCATCGGAAGCATCGGTCTGACGACCGAAGTCCGAGGAATTCACAGCGCGATTCGTGCGCCAATCAGAAGAATGGCGCCTTCCCCTACGGGCTGGCCGTGCGTAGCAATGTTCTTCTCAATTCCGAGAGAGGCTGTCACATCGATGATGCGCACGCCCGAAGGCTGGGGAGTTCGTAGCCTGTAGATCACGCGAGCGGTTGGCTGGAAGACCAGAATGCGGGAGTCAGCCGTGATGCCCAGGGAATCGTTACGCCAGTTGATCTTCATGGACCACACGTCAACGCGGCCTCCTGCCAACCACCGCTGTCCGAGTAGCGGCAAGGTGCGATTGATGTCCACACCGCCCCCAAATCCCTGACCAGACTCGTCGTCTTGCACGCCCCAATCCCGTCTGTTCGTGATGTTGACACCGGCGAACAAGCGTCCTTCGGTATTCTCGTTGGGATGAAACGTGTGTCCGACGACTGCAATGGCCCCAGCGGGGTAGAGCTGCCACTCGATGTTTTGTGCGTAGGCAGTGCTTCCGCGCAGCAGAAAAGAAGTCGACAAAAAGAATAGAAGGCCAATCAATTGTCGCTGCATGCGTCTCGAAGGGAATTTTTGGTGTCTTGATCCAACTCGAGCCAATGAATACCAAGTAAGCCAGCGTGCAAGGCGTAGGCCAGATTCATGGATACGATGATGCCCTTTGATCGCAGGATATGCAAGACCAAAGGAATACCCAGTACGCGGACATCACCAGCCGTATGTACATCGATATCGGCAAGCATCCGGGTTGAGGATGGGCCGATATTGCGCATCGAGGCAACGGGTGTCGTATTCGGGATGTCTGCCATTGGGAAGGGATTCACTTCTGCCAATCAACCTGTAGATTACCCGAGAGGATCCCCTTTGACCCATAACACCCCGTTTCGTCATGCCGCGACTTCTGGTTATCGTTGTATTGTCCTTGTGCACGTTGTCTGTGCTCGTTTCTTCCCCTGCTCAAGCGCGACAGGCGACTTCAGAAACGCACGCTGTTCCGGATAGCCATGAATCCTGGCTGGCTCCTCACGCGCGAACAGCTCAGGCTTTGATTGATGCTGCCATGGCTGACAGTGCTGCTTGGGATCGGCTGGCCTTCCTGACCGACACCTTCGGTCCCCGTTTGTCTGGGTCCCGCAACCTGGAGTTGGCCATCGACTGGATACTCGAAGAGATGGGACGGGATGGGCTGGACAACGTGCGGGGAGAACCGGTCATGGTGCCGCACTGGGTCCGCGGCGACGAGAAGCTGATCCTACTCGAGCCTCATGAGCGCGAACTGCTGATCCTGGGTATTGGCGGAAGTATTGGCACCGGGCCCGGCGGTGTCTCGGGCGACGTGCTGGTTGTAAATTCCTTTGATGATTTGGCAGCAAGAAGGGACGAAGCCAGAGGGAAGATCGTCCTGTGGAACGTGCCATTCCGCTCTTACGGATTAACGGTCAGCTACCGCAGCGCAGGAGCTGTACGAGCAGCAGAGGCCGGAGCGATTGCGAGTCTTGTTCGCTCTGTGGGGCCGTTTTCGATGTATACCCCTCATACGGGCACCTCCAGTTACGACGAGAACGTCCCGCGCATTCCCCACGCGGCAGTGACGGTGGAGGACGCGATGATGATGCAGCGGATGCAGGATCGCGGGCAAACCATTCGGGTCCGGCTGGAGATGGATGCGCAATGGCTTCCTGATGCCGAATCCCACAACGTGGTCGCTGAATTGGTCGGGAGTGAGTACCCGGACGAAGTCATCGTCATGGGCGGGCATATCGACTCATGGGATGTCGGGACCGGAGCCATGGACGATGCGGGGGGCTGCGTTGCTGCCTGGGAGGCATTGCGCCTGATGAAAGTGCTGGGCTTGCAGCCAAAGCGGACGATTCGGGTTGTGATGTGGACCAACGAGGAGAATGGTCTGCGAGGCGCCAACGCTTACCGAGACGAGCACTTCGATGAACTCGATAACCACATTCTGGCCATGGAGTCCGATGCGGGCGTGTTCAAGCCCGTGGGTTTTGGGTTCTCGGGTTCAGACGCCGCTTTCGATTTACTGACTCAGATCGGCAAATTGCTGGAGCCGATTGAAGCCGATCTGGTAACGCGTGGAGGCGGTGGAGCTGATATCGGACCCATCATGCGGGAAGGCGTCCCCGGTATGGGATTGCGCGTGGATGGAAGCCGCTATTTCTGGTATCACCACACCAATGCCGACTATGTCGACAAGCTTGATCCTGATCATGTTGCCCGGTCCGTTGCGACCATGGCCGTCTACGCCTGGGTCGTGGCGGATATGGATCAGCGCTTGCCGCGGTAATCTGGGCCTGTTTCGGAATCAGTTCCTGTCCCGGTAGTCCTCATAACGCGCGCATAAACGAAGGGCGGGCCGCGCAATGCGCGGCCCGCCCTATTTCACTGTACTGCTCGAGAGAGCAGGGGCGCTATCAGTTACCCGGCTCCCAGTACTGCTCGTAAGGGACCTGGGTAATCACGAGTTCGCTCACTACGCCGTTCTGGATGCTGGCGGCCAAGCCAAGACTGCGGTAGAAACGGTAGTCATCCGAGAAGCTGACTAGCAATCGGCGTTCGTAATCCGAGCCCATGATGGCCTCGAATTCTGATGCAGACATGCCCACGCGTACATAGTTGATATCCGACCCCATGCCAGCTTCCTGTATGCCAATAGCAGGTGCCGCAGGCCCGTACAGCTGGATTCCCAGTACTTCGGTCGTGGCCCATACAGAGGTTTGGGCAGCGACGAAATAGTAATCAATGAGGTCCGTGTTCTCGATCATACGGTACACTTCCACATCATCCGTGGTCACACCCGCGCCGCCCATGTTGTTGAGCACCACGTCGATTGATTCACCGAGGTTGACCTGGACACCGTTCGGAAACACGAAGCTGGTCAGGGTGCGATACGTGGGGCTGTGATTCTGGCGATAGTGATCCATGCTGTAGGCCGACATGCCGAGCCGGCTCGCTGTTGCCGCGTATCGGTTATAGGCCAGCTGCCACCAGTTCGAAGAAGGACTGGTGGCCGAGAGATAGGCGTTGAAATAGTTGATGGACGTAGCCTGCAGCTCTGCATCGTCAACGCTGGAGAAGATCAGGGCTTTGTTGTAGTACAGAGCCGTTTCCAGTCCACTGTATTGGATGACATCGCCCATATTGGCAAAGCCGCTGATCCGATCAAGCTGACCGGTTGCCGATGTCATGAGATCGATTGACTCCTGGAGCAGTCCCTCGGCCAATTCAGCAACACCTGCATTGATGAAGATGGCTGCCCTGAGGGAAGAGGCGATCACGGTCGGGTAGAAGTGTCTTGAGGGGAAGAACAAAATGATGCGTATATTCCGCAAATGCCAACCTCCGTGCAATTAAGGATCCGAAGGAGCCGCCGATATCTGGGATATCCAGCGTTATCCAACCCTGACATGATGACCAACCGCCTTATATCAGCATGTCTGAGTACCCTTTTCTTGTTGGGTGCTCTCAGCTTCCCGGCATCTCCTGTTTTCGGACAGGTAGATGTCGAGACGGCCACGATTGAAGTACGCCCAAAGCCCGGAGAGGGCATTTGGAGCCTTCTGCGCCGTTCTGGTGTCGAACCGACAACAGCCAGCATAGCCGAATTCAAATCCCTGAATGCCGGAAAGCTGCGCAACGGAATCGAGCTGCGGCGCGATGTGACCTACCGGGTGCCATCGCGCTCTCTACACGTTCCACTGTTTGGTGCAGAGTACGCCACCGTACCTCTAAAAAGTGACCAGCTGAAAGGACATGTGTATTACATCGTGGGCGGACACGGAGGCCCTGATCCGGGTACGCTTGGGAAGTATGATGGCAAAACGATTCCTGAGGACGAGATCGCCTATGACACGGCATTGAGACTGGCTCGCGAACTCATGATAGATGGTGCCACGGTGTATGTAGTCGTGCAGGATCCCGACGATGGGATACGGGACGATCGCTATCTGCCCGTCGATCGCGACGAAGTCTACATGGGCAACCGAACGATCGTACTCAATCAAGCCAGTCGGTTGCGGACACGTGCCGCGATCATCAACAAGTTGTATGCGGAGCACCGCAAAACAGCCAAAAGTCAGCAGGTCATCTCCCTGCATGTGGACTCTTACGGGATGAAAGCCGAACCGCAGGTAGATGTCCACTTCATCGTCGGTAGCCGCAGCGGCAAAAGCCTGGCCCAAGCCATTTGCTCCACGGTAGAAGAAAAGTACCGCTATTATCAGCCGGATCGCGGCTACGAAGGCCAAATCAAGATGCGCAATCTCATGATCTTGCGCGAAACGAAGCCGACTGCGATTCTGATAGAACTGGGCAATATTCGCCATAAAGGCGACCAGCATCGCCTGATCAAGCCTTCAAATCGGCAGACATTGGCCGAGTGGATCAAGGAAGGACTTTCGCGACAGGCTACCGGCAAAGGCGTTTGAGTCAGTCTGGAGACTGATATTTGGAGCCTAAGAATCAGTCTATAAGCTGAATTATTATCGGGCATGGCCTTCACTTCGGGCTCTTCCTGCACGGGTAGATACTCCAGAGTATTCTCCGGCGTGAGCTGGATTTTCCACTCTGTGGAGTCTTCCAGGAAGGGATGGTTCTCGGACACCAGGCTCTTGTACCGGCCAGATTCTTCGTATTCCATGGCCGCTTCAGGCGACTCCCAGAGCGTAAACGAAATGAAATCCGTTTCGTCTTCGGTCGACTTGATCAACCGTGCAAAGACACACCCGCTTTCTGACAGCAGGGCCGGAGCCACCCGATGCTCATAGAAGCGTTCGAATGCCGAGCCGCGAACGGGCATCGGATCAGCACCTTGATTGGTGCGTTGGGACCTGCTCGGCGGTATCCCGTCGGATAAGGTCGCCGGATCAATGAAGGCGTCCCAAGACCCGAGAGCAATCGGGCACACCCTAGGACGAAACGGCGCATGCACTCCCTCAGGCGGCTCAACGTTTACTACTGGCGCTACAAGCACCTCTTCATTCCAGGTTTGCTCTGTGCTGTAGCATCTGCCGTCTTTTCCATCACCGTCCCCATGGTGGTTCGTCAGGCGATCGATAGTATTCCGCGTTTCGTGACTACATATCGGGCTTTTGAGGGCACACCACTCGAGAGCTACGTCTATGCCGATGCCTTTGCATCGCTGGCCACCTTTGGTGCGATTATTCTGGTTTTGAGTCTGGGCAGTGGCCTTTTTTCTTTCCTGATGCGGCAGACCGTTGTCGTGGCATCCCGTCACATTGAATTTGACCTCCGCAACCGGTTGTATCATCAGCTTCAGACGCTGTCCCATGATTTTTACCTGCAGCACGCAACGGGCGATCTGATTACGCGCGCTACGAGTGACATCGAACATGTTCGCCGCTACATCGGACCGGCCATCATGTATACGACGAGAGCGGTTGTCGTCATCATTACTGCGCTCTCGGTGATGTTCTGGATATCGCCCAAGTTGACATGGTTTACCCTCATTCCGATGCCGTTTCTGGCGATCTCGGTTTTTTTCGTGGCTCGCATGGTGCACAACAGATCGGACGAGCTGCAAGCCCAGTATTCCGACCTGACTTCGCGAGTACAGGAGGCACTCTCGGGAATTCGAGTCCTGAAAGCGTATGCCCGCGAGGAAAGTGAAGCAGAGGCATTTGACGGGGAAAGCTCGGAGTACCGTTATCGCAGCCTGCGGCTGGCCGTGGTCGAAGCGGCCTGGCGTCCCGTTTTCGTCACCTTGGTGGGGGCCTCGACCGTCATTGTCGTTTGGGTGGGCGGATCGCTGGCCATGACCGGAGAAATCACCATCGGCAACATCGCCGAGTACCTTATATATGTAGCCCTGATGACGTGGCCCGTCGCAGCCATGGGGTTTGTTATCACCATGGTTCAGCGGGCAGCAGCGTCCATGACGCGCTTGAATGAAATCCTGGATGCCAGGCCCAGCATTGACCCATCCCCTGAGAAGGGTACGTTGCAGCTGGATTCCACAGCGGTTGAAGGGCGCATTACGTTCAAAGGAGTCGGATTCGTACATCCGAACAGCGGCGTGCGGGCGCTGAATGATGTCAGCGTGGATGTCCCGGCAGGAACAACCCTCGCGATCGTGGGACGAACCGGTTCTGGCAAGACAACCATGGTGGAGATGATTCCACGTTTGCTGGATGTTGATGAGGGTGTTTTGGAGATAGACGGCCGGGATATCCGGGAATGGCCATTGGAGTCTATCCGAAGTGCCATCGGATATGTACCACAGGACGTGTTCCTGTTTTCCGATACGGTTGCCAACAACATTTCTTTCGGCCGCATGGAGGCGGTGACGGAAGATGTGCACGCTGCCGCCTCGGAGGCCGACTTACTGAAAAACATCGAACAGTTCAGAGAGGGCTTCGAAACCTTGGTGGGAGAGCGAGGCATCACACTCTCCGGTGGACAGAAGCAACGTGCTTCCATTGCACGCGCTCTGATCCGCAAACCTCAAATCCTGATTCTTGATGATGCGTTATCGGCTGTTGATGTAAATACTGAGCGCACGATTCTGGGCCACCTGCGCGAGCATTTTGGCAAGCGAACGGTTGTTATTGTGAGTCACCGCATTTCCGCGGTGCAGGACGCTGACCAGATTATTGTCCTGGACGAAGGGGGCATCATCGAGCGCGGTACCCATGACCAGCTGGTGGAGCAGCACGGATTCTACGCGTCGTTGCATCACAAGCAGCAGTTGGAGCAGGAAGTGGAGGCGTTCGAGTGAGCGACCAGAAAAAACAGAATGCCGGTCTGGATACGCGATTGCTCCGACGCATCGTGAGCTACCTCATGCCCTACAAAGGCTGGGTGTTGCTGGCGTTCACAACGGTGATGACGGCAGCCTATCTAGGGCCGCTCATCCCCAAGCTTGTCCAGATCACCATCGACCAGGAAATTGTCGAGGGCGATCTCGAAGGGCTTCAAAGGATGATCATGATCCTGTTCGCCATTCTGGCTGCCGAAGGATTGTTGTCATTCGTCAATGCCTACCTGACCCAGTGGATCGGGCAGCAAGCCATATTCGACCTGCGCACGAAAGTTTATCGCCACGTGCAGCGCCGCTCGCTTCGGTTCTTCGACACGCGGCCGATTGGCCAATTGATTACACGGGTGACGAGTGATGTCGAATCGCTCTCCCAGGTCCTCTCGGCGGGCGTGGTCACCATTCTCGGAGATCTGTTCAAGCTGATCTTCATTGCGTGGTTCATGTTCAGTCTGGACTGGCAGCTGGCGCTGGTGACCATTTCGGTCATGCCCATCATGATTTACGCCACGTTCTGGTTCAAACGGAAAGTGCGGGACGCGTACCGTGATACGCGAAAGCAGGTAGCTCGGCTGAACTCTTTCCTGCAAGAACATGTCACGGGCATGCGTATTGTCCAACTCTTTGGCAGGGAAGCAGAGGAATTGAGGCGCTTCGACGGCATCAATGACGATCACCGACAGGCGCATTTGAAGACGATTTTTTATTTCGCTCTGTTCTGGCCGATGGTGGACATCGTAGCGACGATCGCACTGGGGCTGGTCTTGTGGTATGGTGGTATCTCAGCCATGGCCGGCGGAGTGACGATTGGAGTGCTGATTGCATTCATTCAGTACGCGCGGCAGTTCTTTGAGCCCATCAGGAATCTTTCTGACCAGTTCAATACGCTGCAGAGCGCCATGGCTGGCGCAGAGCGAATCTTCGGCTTGCTGGATACGGATATGGCGATTATGGAAGTCGAAACGCCTGCAGCGTGGGCCGAAGTGAAAGGCCATATTGAATTCCGGAATGTGTGGTTCTCGTATGATCCGGAGACTGATCCGGAAGAAGACGAAGCGGACTGGATCCTGCGGGACGTCAGTTTTGTCGTGAAGCCCGGTGAATCGCTGGCGATTGTGGGGGCAACCGGCGCGGGGAAGACGACCATCATCAACTTGTTGCTTCGCTTCTATGAAATCCAGAAAGGAAGCATCCTGGTCGATGGTATCGATATCACAAAGCTTCCGCTTGAGACGCTTCGGGACAACATTGGTCTGGTTCTGCAGGATGTCTTCCTGTTCTCGGGTACCGTTCGTGATAACGTGACGCTGCGAAACCCTTCAATCAACGAGGCAGATATCAGACTCGCTGCGGACGCCATCAACGCGACCCCATTCATCGAGCGCCTGCCCGAGGGTTATGATCAGGACGTGCGCGAGCGTGGAATGACGCTGTCCCACGGACAGCGCCAGTTGATTTCGTTCTTGCGCGCCCTCGTGTACGATCCGCGGATTCTTGTACTTGATGAAGCGACTTCTAGCGTGGATACCGAAACAGAGGAGGTCATTCAGCAAGCGCTCGAGACATTGATGTCCGGTCGTACCTCCATTGCGATTGCGCACCGCTTGTCTACTGTACAGCACGCCGATCAGATTCTGGTCATGCACCGCGGCGTCGTGCGCGAACGAGGATCGCATCAAGAGTTGATTGCCTCGGATGGGCTGTACCGCCGTCTCTACGAGTTGCAGTACAAAGAGCAGGAAGCCGCCTGATCCAGCCGGGAGGGAATCGGGCCCGCACCATCGCGTCCGACCCTAGTAGAGCCACATGTCGAACGTGCGTCGATGGGTCTGCGAGACGGGGTGGAAGGGACCAAGGAGTGTAAAAATCGCTACGCCCAGCTTCCGCGCCGCATCATCGCCGTAGTATCGATCCGACTTTAGGACTTCGATCAACGTGACGACGGCACGTTCCGCGTCGCCCTGACCGAGCTGTTCTGCAGCCTGCACGTAAAGTGCTTTCCCCGGTCCATCGGGAGGGATCATCTTGAGGTGCTGAGTAAGGGTCCGGACGGCTTCGGCAATTTGCACGAATCTCGGTTCACCCGTCATGGCGATGTCAGCCAGAGCGCCTGCCCGGTCCGGATCCTCCAGGGCAATGAGTGAGGATAGATGGCCGGCTGCGGCCGGATTGGTAGGTTCCAGTTCAAGCACCTGCTCAAGCAGAGGCAGTGCCTCGGCCGTTGAACCGGCTTCGAGGAGGGAGTCGACCTGCTTCATCCATTCTTTTGTCTCACCGGGTAGAGCCTTTTCCAACCACTGGCGAATGGCAGGCTCGGGCAGCGCGCCGGTGAATTCGTCTATGACCTCGCCTTTGAAGACCATCTTCACCGCGGGAATGCCTCGAACTCCAAAGCGCATGGCTTCGGCCTGGTGCTCATCGGAATTCACTTTGACGAGTGTCCACGTATCGGACTGCTGGTGCGCCAGTTTTTCGATTACGGGTCCGAGTACGCGGCAAGGGCCACACCAGGGAGCCCAGAAGTCGACGACTACTGGGCCATTGTGGCTGGCGTCAATTACGTCTTCTTGAAAGCTTTGAACGTCGAAAGCCATTGTCGTTGGTATTTTGGATTGTCAGCAAATCTGTACAAAACTGAACAGCCCGACCTTCAAACCGATGCAGCCTATTGGGTCTTCGCGACCCTGATGATGCCGCAAGGCATCTTGCTTCGTCGAGATGAAGCCCCGGATTTCCAATACCATGAAACTGCTACAAGTAGTCCCCGGATTCGCGTTCATCCTTATTTCTTCCCTTCTCCTCACGGCCTGTGCTCCTGCTGAAGAAGACGTGGACGCGTACGACGCTGCTGCAGACGTGCTTCGTTTTGAGGACGAAACACACCTGCGCAACATCAAGCAGCTCACGTTCGGAGGCAACAACGCCGAGGCGTATTGGAGCTTCGATGACTCCAAGCTCATTTTTCAGAGTGACTGGACGGCCATCAACGATCAGGGTTGTGACCAGATCTTCGTAATGGATGTTCAGCAGGCGGGAAGCGGTGCCGTCGAAGACTACTCGGAAGTTTCGACCGGAGAAGGGCGCACCACATGCAGTTACTTCTTGCCAGACGGCCGCATCATTTACGGATCTACGCACCACGATGCAGCAGAATGTCCGGCACCGCTACCTGGTCAGTCGGGCGCTTATGTATGGCCGATCTACCCTTCTTATGACATCTATGTCGCAAACCCTGATGGGTCATACCCGGAAGTGTTGATTGGCGGCGAAGGCTACGATACGGAGGCCACGGTGTCGCCCGATGGCAAGTGGATTGTCTTTACGTCCACGCGCAGCGGTGATCTTGAATTGTGGCGCTATGAAGTCGCCACGGGCGATCTGCTCCAGCTGACCGATGAGCTCGGATATGACGGCGGTGCCTTTTTCGGCCCGAACTCCGAAAAGATTGTCTGGCGAGCATCCCGTCCCACGGGTGAGGCTGCTGACACGTACCGCAACCTGCTTGACAATGACGTAGTCGAGCCGGGTGCGCTGAACATTTTTGTTGCTGATATCGACGGCAGCAACGTTCAGCAGATCACCGATCTTTCGGGCGCCAATTGGGCCCCATTCTTTCATCCCTCTGGTGAGAAGATCCTTTTTACGACCAACCATCACCAGGACGCAGGTCGTGGTCGCATCTTCGACATCTTCATGGTCAACCTGGATGGATCGAACCTGACCCAGGTCACCCATTCGGGCACGTTCGATGGCTTTCCGATGTTTTCCAACGATGGAACGAAGATCGCTTTCGCTTCCAACCGCAATGTGGAAGGGATTGAATCCCGCGACACGAACGTATTTGTAGCTGACTGGGTGGAATAGACCGCACAGCGATTGATGCGGCAGCGTGCAATCATCTGCCGCCGCGCCACGTCAGCCAGCCTTACGGGCCGGCCGGGAAGACCCGGCCGGCCCGCTCTTTTTCAGGCCATTGCCAAGCGTATCGATGGAGGATCTGGATGGCTCCGGGAACAAAAAGTTAGACAAGGCTAAAACATGAAGAAGGGCATTTCTAATCCATCCCCAAGTCCCTGTGAACCACTTTTTGATCATATGCCTGTGCCTTTTGATGGCCCTGGTTGGTTGTTCGTCCCCCCAAGAATCCGAGCGAGGCCAGATTAGCCCTGATAATCCTTTGCGTGTTGTGGCAACAACGAGCTTGGTTGCCGATCTCGTAAGTCAGATCGGTGGAGCGTTTGTTGACGTGGAAGGGCTTATGGGTCCCGGGGTCGACCCGCACCTCTACAAGGCCAGTGAAGGGGACGTGTCCCTCATGACCCGCGCAGATTTGATTTTCTACAATGGCATGCATCTGGAAGGGAAAATGGTCGACATATTCGAGCAGATGCACAGCCGTGGCGCGGAAGTTCATGCTGTCACAGCGGGTGTGGAGGAATCCGAGCTGATTGCCTCGGATCAGTTCACAGGCAGCCTGGACCCCCACATATGGTTTGATCCCGTGCTCTGGAAGCGAGCCGCTGTGATGGTAGGGGAGACGCTGGCTGGTACTGACTCCTTGCACGCCGAATACTATCGTAACGAAGCGGCGCGTTTCGGAGGCGAGCTTGATTCCCTTTTCGCCTGGGCGGCTGGCGAAATGGCCTCGATCCCCGAGGGAAATCGCGTCTTGATCACGTCGCATGACGCATTCGGCTATTTTGGTCGGGCTTTTGACATGGAAGTGCGCGGATTACAGGGGATCAGCACTGCCCTCGAAGCCGGGACGGCAGATGTCAGTGATTTAGCTGAGTTCGTCGCGTCGAGCCGGATACCCGCCATGTTCGTCGAGTCCTCCATCTCTCCCCGCGGAATCGAGGCGGTTCGCGAGGCGGTTCGTGCCCGTGGATTCGACGTTCAGATCGGAGGAACGCTCTACGGGGATGCTCTGGGATCCTCCGGTACGGCCGAGGCAAGCTATGTGGGCATGTTTCGTTCGAATGTGGCAACCATCGTCTCCGGACTTTCCGCGAACGTCCAATAACCTGAAAGTCGTTCCCATGACCACAGATCATGCCATCCCTGCTGAAGACCTGGCTATCGATGTACGCGACCTGACGGTCGCATACCGGGAAAAACCAGTGCTCTGGGACGTGGACCTCCAGATTCCGGACGGGGTCCTCATGGCCATAGTCGGGCCGAACGGCGCCGGAAAAACCACGTTCATCAAGAGTGTCCTGGGGCTCAATACCCCCGCCGCCGGATCTGTACTTGTGCACGGCAAGCCGTACCAGAAAAACCGCTCGCAAGTAGCCTATGTCCCGCAACGTGGCAGCGTGGATTGGGATTTTCCAACCAATGTGCTGGATGTCGTCACCATGGGGGTGTACGGGACGATCGGATGGTTCCGGCGTCCCGGAGCGGCCCCAAAGGCGCAGGCGATCAAGGCGCTGGCCGAAGTCGGTATGGAGTCACTCGCTGACCGACAGATATCTGAATTATCTGGTGGGCAACAACAGCGCGTATTCCTGGCGCGGGCGCTGGTGCAGGATGCGGATATCTACTTGATGGACGAGCCGTTCCAGGGCGTCGATGCGACAACCGAACGCGCTATCGTCGAGTTGCTACGTGCGTTGCGTGAGCGTGGCAAGACGGTTGTCGTAGTCCATCATGACCTGCAGACCGTCCCTGAGTATTTCGATCACGTATTGTTGCTCAACGTTCGGCGCATTGCCGCAGGCCCGGTAGAAGACGTTTTCACGGAGGAGAATCTGCGCGCCACATACGGGGGGCGCGTGGCCTTTGTATCGGCTCTCATGGCCCGAAAAGGGGAGTGATGGACATTCTGACCGAGCTATTCACCGACTATACGCTCCGAACGGTTGCGCTCGGCGCGGCGCTCCTGGGCATTTCGGCCGGAGCATTGGGGTGTTTTGCACTCCTTCGTCGCCAGAGCCTGCTGGGTGATGCCATCTCGCATGCCGCCCTGCCCGGCATAGCGTTGGCGTTCTTGCTCACGGGGTCGAAGTCTTCATTGGTCCTCATTCTCGGAGCCGGCGCCGTGGGATGGTTCGGATCGGTCTTGATCGCTGCGCTTACACGGCGCACGCCCATCACGTACGATACGGCCCTCGGGATCTTGCTCTCCGTCTTCTTCGGTGTCGGCTTGGTGATGCTGACGTTCATCCAACGCATGCCGGATGCAAATCAAGCAGGCCTCGATTCCTTTCTCTTCGGTCAGGCGGCCGCGCTCATGCAGCGCGATATTTACGTGATCCTGGCCATCGGGTCCGTCATCCTGCTATTGACGGTCGCGTTCTGGAAGGAGTTCAAGTTGATCTCTTTTGATCCAGATATGGCCGAAACGCTCGGATTGCCTGTGCGCGCCCTGGAGCACCTGCTCACCGGATTGTTCGTCGCGGCCATCGTCATCGGATTGCAGACGGTGGGCGTTGTGTTGATGAGCGCGCTGATTGTGGCGCCTGCGGCTGCAGCCCGCCAGTGGACGAATCGATTGGGTGTGATGGTGTTACTCGCGGCCGTCTTTGGGGCCGTTTCAGGGGTCAGTGGCGCCGTTTCCAGTAGCATGGCGCCCAATCTGCCAACGGGACCCGTCATCGTGGTTGTCGTCAGTATGATCGTTGGCGCCTCGTTGCTTTTTGCCCCGAATCGCGGATTCGTATTCCGGAAGATCCGGGAGTGGAAATCAGGGCGAGCACTTCGGGTGGACGCCGTCTTGGTCGATCTGTACACGCTGGCCTCTCAGCACGCCTCGGCCGATTATCCGCACTCCGAACAGGTGCTCAATGTCATGTCCTCGATGTCGGGAACGGCCAAACGGACGCTGCACCTGTTAAAAACCCTGGAACTTGCCCAACCGATTGACGATCAGCGCTGGTCTCTGACCCCGGCGGGAGAAGAGCGGGCACGTAGAGTGATCGAAGAGCACTATGGAGGCGGGGCATGAGCGCTTCCATCGAAATCCAGATCATTGCCGTACTGGTGGCCGTCGCATGCGCGCTGCCAGGGGTCTTTCTGGTATTGCGGCAGCTGGCCATGATGAGCGATGCCATCAGTCATGCCATCCTTCCCGGTATCGTGATCGCTTTCTTGTTGACGGAAGATCTCAGTTCGCCGCTTCTCATCCTCGGAGCGGCTGCCGCAGGAGTAGCTACTGTCGCGCTGGTTGAATTGCTGCGCAAAACCGGGTTGCTGAAAGAGGATGCCGCCATCGGCATCGTATTTCCTGCGCTGTTCAGTGTTGGCGTCATTCTGATTGCTCGCTTTGCCGGCGACGTTCACCTGGATGTCGATGCAGTCCTCCTGGGAGAACTGGCATTCGCTCCTTTTGATAGAGTCGTGCTGGGTTCCATCGATGTTCCAAAGGCGACCCTTGTCATGGCCTCCATTTTGATGCTCAACGTGGTGTTCATTGGCCTCTTTTTCAAGGAGCTGAAGCTCGCCACATTCGATTCAGCCTTGGCGGCAACGCTGGGGTTTACACCCGTATTGCTGCATTATGTATTGATGGGGCTGGTCTCCACGACAGCCGTCGGCGCTTTTGATGCCGTGGGCTCCATTTTGGTTGTGGCCTTGATGGTGGCTCCTCCGGCTGCCGCATACATGCTCACTCAGCGACTCGCCAGCATGCTGTGGATGTCGGCCGCTTTGGGCGCTATCTCTGCGGTTGGAGGATACTGGATGGCTCGCTGGCTGGATGCCTCGATTGCAGGCTCCATGGCTTCCACGGCTGGCCTCGTTTTTCTGCTTGTTCTGGCCTTTGCTCCCGAGCGAGGTCTCGTATCACGGGTGCGACAGCAGAATCGTCAGCGGCAGGTTTTCGCGCGAGACATGCTACTCATTCATCTCTATCACCACGAAGGGCTGCCAGAAGCCGAGCAGGAGTGCCGCGTGGAACATCTGCAGGATCACCTGCGATGGGAGCGGGATTTCGCTATGATGGCCGTTCGAACGGCAAAGCGCGCTGGCTTTGTGGAAGACCAGGAGGGATTGATGAAGCTGTCAGACAGCGGACGCGAGCAGGCGAGACACGCATTGGTCCATATCTGATCCCTGCAATCTTTGTCGTCTTATTGCCCACAAACAGCGGAATTTTAATTGTTTTCCGGGGTGGGTGACTTTTTTTGGGACTTCTGCGCAAAAATCCCATTTCCCATCGTATCCGCAGGTGAGGCAGAATACTATTTCATGCCAATCCTGCACGTTTCGCCGGGTTGGCGCGGAGGGTATTCTTTTGAAAACGACCCATAGCCCATCGCGATTCCCCTTAGCGATTCTCGCATGAAACGAAGTTTACCATTCTATCTTTCGTACTGGCTGCATTCTTCGCGCCCAGTGCATTCGCAGCCGTTCTTCATGTAGCACCGGCCGCTGCCGGCGCCGGAGACTGTTCCACGGTCGGCGATCCGTGTACCATCACGACGGCACTTTCCTTCGCAGATCCGGGTGATACCATTCTGTTGGCTGCCGGTACGTACACCGACGGTGAGATCGATATTTACCAGAACGCCGGTCTCACTGCACTGGACTTTCTGACTATTCGTGGTCCCCAGTTCGCCCTAGAAGGCGATGATGGTGGGCGTGCAGCGAACGGAGGAGGTGGCGCAGAAGCCATCTTCACCGGAGCTGGCGACGAATATGTCTTCGGGATTCGTGCACACAACGTCACGATTGAAGGAATCCAGATCAATACCACGGGTATCACGGATACGTGGGCAGGTATTCGGATTCTGGAAGGCGGTTGGGATCGCTGGACCATCCAGAACAACGCCATCCACAACATCGACGACACCAAGGACGCTCCGGCTTCGGGCGTATCGAATTTCTCGTACGGTGTGTATGGCGATGCACAGACCACCAGTGGCTCGCTGACCATGACGGGTGGTCTGATCACGGGTAACTACTTCCATACGCTGGGTAACAGCTCGCACCTGATAGGGGCAAACAAATCCTCCGGCGTGGGGATCTATCTGGAGGGCATCGAAGGGGAAGATGCCGATTGTGATTCCATCGATCGGTTCACGTGCGGAGTCTGGATTTACGACAACGTGTTCGAGCACATGTTTACCGGTCAGAACCAGTCCTTGCAGGGAATCACGACGCCGGGTGGTAAAGAGTACTCATATGGCGTATTCCTCGGCCAGGATGATGAGAACACGCTTCCAAACAACGGTGCATGGATTGGTGGAAACACCACTATCGGTACAACCGACAACGTGTATCTCGATGACGACCACATCGCCGCCGCCGATCCGAACGTCAAGCTCGAAGTGGGTGTTCGCATCGCCATCGGTGGGTCGACGGTCAACGAAGCCAACGCAAGCTTCAACGACGAAGTCATCCAGCTGGTCATCAATGAGGGTCGTCGAGCCGACGTGAGCGAGATCATCATGATCCCGTTCTTCAAGTCTCTCTTCCCCCGCGTATTCGGTGAGGGAACGGACCTGTACACGGAGCTTGAGGCAGATGCCCTCGACTTCTCCGATGCAAACGCTACCATTGTTGAAGCAGACGACACGGATGCTCCCGATGTCAACCTGATCGTGAAGCCTTACGGCGAATCGGCCTCGTACAAAGTGTCCTTGGACGCGGGTGGCGACTTCAACTTGCGATTCGGTGCACGTCTGTTCGTCGCGACGTTCGGCATTGGCGGTCACGGCCACTATGGGCGTGCGTCGTCTTCCTTCTTCGTATTGCCGAATCAATCGGGTAGCTTAGAGGCCATCCATGACAGGCATCATCATATCCATGAAGATCAGGTCATAGGATGATGATGAGGCCTTTTCGAAGGCTTCCTTTCCTGTGGTAACCGGTTCTACGGTGTGTCCAAGCCTGCCGAGCATATGCTGGAGGACCTTCCGGTTGACCGGGTTGTCATCGGCCAGCAAAATATGGCGTGATGTTGGGTTCATGGAATTGCGGAGTGGGGGGACGAAAAGCGTAATAGCTATTCATCCTCTCGTATCGGCAGTTCCACGGGAAATATTTAGGCTGCAGCCTGTTCCTGGCGTTTGGACGCAGCGCGCTGATCCTGAGCCCTTCGGTAGACGGAAAGGCAGAAGCCGAGAGACAGGAAGATGAACCCCAGCCAAACGAGACTGATCAGGGGCTTCTCATACGCCTGTACCACCAGCCAGTCCTCCGGTGGCATCTCTACCCCTTCAACGCCAAGGTCGATTGAGCCGTTGTCCACGTTCATCGCCGTAAATGAGATCGTGATACCCCATTCAGGGACAGCATTCTGGAGATACTCTACGGAACGATCTGCCTTGATGATATATACGGGCTTCAATTCGCGAACAGCACCGGATTCCGTTTGGGTCAACATCAAGTTGGCCCCTACGGCTACTTCGGTAGAGTCACCAATCATTTCGTGTTCGACATTCAGGTCGAATTCCACGAACTCCAACGTGTAGGCGCCACCACCCAGATCGGCTGTCTCGCCACGTGCCAGCGTGATCTGGCCACGATCCTGGGTCGTCCCGAACATCACACTGGGTGAGACGGCGACGAAGAGGTCCTTTTCTGCCCATACTTTCAGGTCGGGGTTCTGAATCCACTGACCCCTGTTGCTTTCGTATGCAACAGGCTGCATCTCGAACGAGCGTCCACGTGGGTCTACAAACGAGAGATTGTAGGTTGGGAGCCCTTCTTCGTCTATGCCCTGTCCCGTGTAGGTAACGGTGTATCCCTGTACGATGCGTGTTTCGTCAAGACCGATGATGAAGTTATCCCGGCTCTCACCAAGTTGAGCCCCGTTGCGCCCGATCGGATTGTTGAGTCCACTTGACGTCACAATCCCGAGGACCATGATTGCGAAGCCGATGTGCGTGGCAGCACCGCCAGCTAACTTGAGATTACCACGAGCAATGCGCCACATCACTTCTGCGTTGCCAAAGAAGGCGAAAAATGCCACGAACACCAGGACCAGCATCAGCAGGAACGGGCCGTGCTGGGCCCAAACCGTTGCAATCGACGCGAAGCCCGCTGAATTGAGTGCGTCAGCGCCTGCCTGAGCGAATGCAGCAGCCTCTGCTGCACGGATGCGGAAGGGGGTCAGGAAGAAAAAAGCGATCGTCGCGATCGAGGACATGACGATGGGCCGGAAAAGCACCTTATTGACCGATTCCACGGTCATTTTATTCCACCAGAAGAGCTGACCGAGTCCTGCCAAAAAGAGGAAAGCAATGCTGAGCGGGAGGGACCACTTATTGTAAAACTCGATCGGCACTGTAGAGGGGGCATCTCTGAAGATGCGCCCGATGATGGGAGCACTTGTGCCGAGCAAGACCACCATGGCAATTCCTGTCAGGATCATGGCTCCTGCAAAGATCATGAACTCACGTGACAGCACGTTTGGCTCACGATCGGGCTTGGGGAGCTCACCCATTCGGATGAAGAACAGTCCGAAACCGAGCAGGCCCATGGTCAGGATCCAGACAAGCAGCTGGTTATACAGGCCCAGGTCCACAAACGAATGGACCGATATGTCTCCCAGAATCCCACTCCGAGTCAGGAATGTGGAGTACACGACCAGGATATAGGCGGCGATGGCCAGAAAGAGGGATGCCTTGTGACTGTGCCCCGAGCGCTTCTGGACAATCATGGTGTGTATGGCGGCGATCCCGACCAGCCATGGCACGAGGGACGAATTCTCAACCGGATCCCAGGCCCAGTACCCGCCGAAATTCAACGTGATGTACGCCCAATAGCCTCCTAGCGCGATGCCCACACCCAGCGCCATGACGGCGAACAGGGTCCACGGCAGTGCGGGACGAACCCATTCAGTGTACTTGCGCTTCCACAGGGCCGTCACTGCGAAGGCGAACGGGACAATCATGGAGGCGAAGCCAATGAAAAGCACCGGCGGGTGGATGACCATCCAATAGTTTCGCAGAAGATCGTTAAGCCCTTGGCCATCGGTTGGAATAATTCCAGCCTGAATCATGGGGGCTGTCGGGAATTTCTCGGCCAGCGTCGCGAACGGGGAGGAGCCAATTGGCAGGGATCCTATTTGCAGGCCAGCGATCATGGAGATCAGAAATGCCTGGCAGAGGCAGATGATGGCCATAACCGGCGCTTCGTAGTCTCTGGCAAAGGATATGACGGCCATCCCTACAAGAGCATTCATCACGATCCAGAGCAGGAAAGACCCTTCCTGGCCAGCCCACGACGCAGCTACCAGATAATCCAATGGAAGGTCCATGGCCGTATTCTCATACACGTACGCATACTCGAAGGCGTGCGTCACGTTGAGATAAATCAGCAGTCCAAAAGAAGCGATCACACCCAGTGTTGCCACCAACCAGGACAATCGTCCAATGCGCTTCCATTCATCCACCCTCGTCTCGAGCTTCGAGAAACGAAGAAAGGTGAGGCCTGACAGTATGCAGGCCACAAATGAGAGCAGGATCAGGAGTTTTCCGATCGTTCCGATCATGGGTCACGGTAAGGCTTTCCAAACAGGGCACCCGGAAGATAGCGGCGCGAGAACGCTCGCTCGAATCCGGATCTTCCACCCCATCCATATTCATGTTTTTTTTGAACATGACGGGGGTTCTTCGAACTGGTAAAAGGCTCTGCACAGTATACCTCTGGGGCCTGTGCAGGTTTGCCGACCCGATACAAAAATGGCGCGGGCCCGCCTCAAATATGGAAGAATCTCCATTTCCCACATAATGGGTACCGCTCGGTCTCTTTCGACTTCCACCGCCGACAAGATCGGGTCGAACAGCGTTCGACTGAGGCCTGTCGTCCAAGTCCGAAGGAGGGCTCCCTACAACGAAAGTGTTAGATTCTTATCGTGTTGAGACGGGTCGCGCCTACCTCCACAATACGACCGGGCCGATGGTGAGGCAAGGAAAAAGCGGCGGGAGGAAGACCCATTCTCACGCCAGAAGAGCTTTTGACAGCTTCTTCTCAAGGTCAGTCAACACGCCGTTCACGTGCTCTCCCGGATCGAGGGCAGCAGAGCGTTCAACGAACAGTTCTTCCGTAATCGCCAGGCCCGTTATGACGGCAGCAGTCAGATCGGATTGTTCGGGGTGAGCGTTTCGAAATGCCTGTAGCTTGGTGTTCAGATACTCAGCCATTTCCAGGGTTGCCAGTTCGTCGTCCTTGGCAACGCGCAACGTGTAGTCCTTACCCAGAAGACGAACTTTGATCGGTGTCAAGTCACTCATGATCCAGCCTCCTCGGATGCGGCCTTGTTGCTTTCTGTCTCGATAATATCGTTGACCAAGGCAATGTAGTCTTCCAGCTTTTGACGCAGTTCATCAGGCGACTCGGTAAAGACGACCTGCGTGCCGTCTACCGAATCATCCTTGCCACGATGAACAGCTTCCAGTTCACGGCGCAGCGCCGTGTTTTCTTCTCGAAGTCGGTGAAGTTCTTTTACCGCCAGATCAATGCGGTCGCGCAGACGCTCGAGCGCACGCGTACCCTTCAAATGGGCAGAGCCGCGTTTCCGATTGGACGAAGCCCGTTCAGCCGAGCCGCCCTCGAACATACTTTGTTGTCCAGGGACTTCTTCCCTGTCATGCGGATTGGGAGTGGCGCTCATATCAGAGTGTGATGTCTAATTCAGGCAGTATAGGACAATCCTGAGCCTGAATATAGTATCAACCCCGAAGTTTGGCATCAAACTCCCTTTCGAGCGCCTTCAAAACCTGATTCATCACCTTATCGACGTCTTTGTCCCGAAGCGTCCGATCGGCGCCAAGGCGCAATCCGAAGGCGAGACTCTTGTTGCCTTGCCCGACATGCTCTCCCTCGTATAGGTCGAAAACGCGTACGTCTTTGAGCAGATTACCCGCACTGCGCCGGATGACTTCCAGCATGGGACCGGCAGGTTGCGAAGAGGGCACGACAACGGCAATATCCCTCTCTACGATCGGGAATCGACTGATCGTCTCGAATGTCGGTCGGATAGCGGCGGCGGCAGCTTCAGCCAGAGCCGTGAAATCCAGCTCGGCCGCGAGACCGTCGTGGCGCAGCGAATACGTCTCAGCAACCTCGTCGCTTACTCGGATAAGGCTGCCTATCCAGCGCTTGCCAAGCAGGATGTCTACTCCCCAGGAAGCGAGTGCCGAAGCGTCCCGCTGCTTGTAGCGTGGAGATTCGAGTCCGACAGCGCCAAATACACGATCCACGACGCCCTTCACGTCAAACAGATCGGTTTCGCGTGCATCGCCTTCCCAATGTTGCTCACGCCATTGACCAGAGGCCAGCACCATCAACGTCTCGGTCTCGGTGTAGTCGCCCACCAACGTCCGGTTCGTCTGCCGTTTGGTGTGCACGCGACCGAATTCGAAAAGGCGAACCGCCTGCTGTCCGTGGTTGTGGTTGTGGCCAGCCACGCGCAGCAATCCGGGAAGCAGCGAAGGACGCAGCGCAGCCATCTCCGTCGTGATGGGGTTCATCGTCTCGACCACCTCACCCCCGTATCGGCCACCCGGAAGGGCAGGATCGTTGAACCGTTCTGCGGTTTCGACCGGAAGCATGGAGTTGGTATAGGTTTCCCTGAATCCTACGCCCGAGAGGACATCGCGCAGCCGCTCTCGAAGCTGTCGATCCGAAGCCATGCCGGGGGTGAAGTTCGGGATTCGGGAATGCGTGGGTTCGGGAATATTGTCATAGCCGAAAAGCCTTGCTATTTCTTCTATGACATCGATTTCACGCTCCACATCCGGGCGGAACGAAGGAACGGTTACGTCCCAGACAGCAGGCGCTGCCTGCGTCTCGGTGACGCCGAATCCAATGGCTTCCAGAAGACGGACCATTTCGTCGCTGGCAATCGCCGTTCCGATGATATCCACGGCACGCTGCGATCTTACGGGTATGACGGGAGCCTCGTAAGGGACCGGGTGCACATCGATCATTCCGTCAACCAGGGTTCCGCCAGCAAGCTCGACCATCAGATCTGCGGCGCGTTTCGCCGCCCAAGCTTGTCCTTCAGCATCCACGCCGCGTTCAAATCGATACGATGCATCGGTCTGCAGCGACAGCGCCTTGGCGGTGCGCCGGATGGATGACGGGTCGAACCAGGCCGCCTCGATGAATACATCGGTGGTCGCGTCGGTTACTTCCGTGTTTTCGCCACCCATGATGCCTGCAATACCAATCTCGCGGTCTGCATCGCAGATCATGAGAGCACCTTCGGGCATCGTACGCTCTTTGGAGTCGAGCGTGGTGAATGAGCTGCCCGGTATGGCTTTTCGAACGATGACACGGTTACCGCTCAACGTGGCAGCATCGTAAGCATGCAACGGTTGGCCGCACTCGTACATCACATAGTTCGTGATGTCTACGATGACGTTGCGGGGCCGCAGACCGATGGTCAGTAGACGTTGCTTCATCCATGCCGGAGACTCCTTGATCTCCACATCTTTGACCAGAATGCCTACAAAACGGTGGCAAAGGTCTTCGGCTTCGATGGAGACGCTGAAATCATCAGCCACCGGTCCGCCGATTTCCGGGATGGCCACAGCGGGGCGGCAGATTTCCTTTCCGGTCAGTGCGCTTACGTCACGCGCAATACCCAGATGGCTGATGGCATCCGGGCGGTTGGGCGTGATGGCGATGTCGATAGCCGTATCCGTTGTCGAGATGCCCTTTGCGCTCAGGTATTCCGGGAAGGCCGTGCCGATTACAGCATCGTCATCCAGGACCAAAATGCCGTCATGATCGCTTCCGAGGTCCAATTCGTCTTCGGCGCAGATCATCCCGTGGGACTCTTCGCCCCTGATCTTGGCCTTCTTCATGGTGACGGCAACCCGTTCCTCGGGATTATCCCGGCTGGGCAAATGCAGCGTAGTGCCGATGGTGGCAACGGCCACTTTCTGGCCAGCTGCCACGTTGGGAGCGCCGCAGACAATATCGAGGGGTTCGTCGCCACCGACGTCCACTTTACAAACCGATAGCCGGTCGGCATTCGGATGCTGGCCAGCAGAAATGACGAGTCCGACGACGACGCCTTTCAGGTCATGGCCGGTTTGCTCAACGGTCTCTACTTCGAGCCCGCACATGGTCAGCCGGTCTGCGAGCGCATCGTCGCTCAGGCCGTGGGCAATGTAGTCGGACAACCAGTTGGTACTGATAATCATGATGGTGCGGGATCAGCTGAATTGTTCGAGGAAGCGAACGTCGTTTTCGTAGAGGATGCGGATGTCGTCGATACCGTAGCGCAGCATGGCGATACGTTCGACACCCATTCCGAAGGCATAGCCCGTGTATTTCTCGGAATCGATGCCGACGCCTTCCAGCACGTTCGGGTCAACCATGCCGCAGCCGAGGATTTCCATCCAGCGTCCACCTCCTGGCAGATTTTCATCGTACCACCAGATGTCCACTTCTGCGCTCGGCTCGGTGAACGGGAAGAAGCTGGGTCGGAAGCGCATTTTGACGTCCTCACCGAACAGGGTTCGGGCAAAGGCATGCAGGATCTGCTTGAGATCTGCCATGGTGACACCTTCATCTACATACAGTCCTTCGACCTGGTGGAAGAGGCAATAGGACTTGTAGGAAATGGCTTCATTGCGGTAGACACGCCCTGGAACGATGACACGGATTGGCGGCTCGCCGTCCTTCATCACCTCCTCCATGACCCGGATCTGGACGGGCGACGTATGGGTGCGCAGCAGAATGCCTCCATGATCCTGTTCGGCATCTTCAATAAAGAAGGTGTCCTGCATGTCACGGGCTGGATGATCCGGCGGGAAATTCAGTGCCGTGAAATTGTGCCAGTCGTCTTCGATCTCGGGTCCTTCTGCCACATCGAAGCCGTAATTCTCAAACACCCGGGTGATCAGACGGGCCGCCTGAGTAATGGGGTGCAGGCTGCCTTGTGGCTGGGTTCTCCCGGGTAATGTCAGGTCTGCGGGGGCAGCCGAACTGGCGCCACCAGCCGACAATGCAGCAGTAGCCTCTTCCAGTCGCTGTTCCACGGTGGATTTGGCCGCGTTGATGGCCTGGCCGAAAGCCTTGCGATCTTCCGGAGCGACGTCCGGAATACGCTTCATGAGCGCCGTGATTTGTCCTTGCTTGCGGCTCAGGTAGCGAATGCGATAGGCATCGATAGCATCAGCCGTGTCCAGGACGGCTCCTTCGATGTCTGCCTTCAAGTCTTCCAGAGCTTGGACGGCAGCTTCGGCAGCGGATTGAGAAGATGAATCCATGACGGATGGTCGAATTACGCGGTCGGTAATGGGGAGGGCCAAAAAAAATCCCGCCTGACCTGTAGAAGGAGGCGGGATTCTTGAACTCGTGCGAAAAGATCGCACCGCCTGCTACAGTGTTACGCGAGGCGGTCCATAAATCGCTGGTCAGTCGAGGCTGTGCGCAGCATGGGGATTCCTTTCGAGGTTGAATTCAGGGAGCGACTCAGGCGCCTTTTTTCACCACGGCGGCGAAGGCATCTGGATCGTGCATGGCAAGGTGAGCAAGAACCTTACGATTCAGCTGCACATCTGCTTTGCGGAGGGAGCCCATGAGCTGGGAGTAAGTCGTTCCGTTGATGCGGGCACCTGCATTGATACGGGTGATCCACAGACGACGGAACTGGCGCTTGCGTGCGCGGCGATCCCGGTACTGGTACTGAAGGGCTTTTTCGACCGCGTTCTTGGCAACGGTATAAACGTTCTTGCGGCGGCCCCAATAGCCTTTAGCCATTCCCATGATCGCCTTGCGGCGTTTGCGGGAGGCTACTCTGTTAGTTGCGCGTGGCATGTTGCTCTACTAATTAGGTGCTCTTTGAAAACCCGTGGCCTGCCCGTAGGCGGCGAGGGTGGCGAAGGTGTCAGCCGTTGATCAGCTTCCGCATGCGCGGCTCATCAGCGGGATCGACCAGGGTCGTTCCACGCAGGTTACGCTTGCGCTTCGGCGACTTCTTGGTCAGGATGTGGCTCGTGAACGCTTTCTTGCGACGAATACGGCCGGTGCCAGTCGTCGTGAAACGCTTCTTGGCGCCACTGTTTGATTTCATCTTGGGCATATCAAGTGCCTATTTTGGTGCTGAATAATCCCATAAAGAGCTTACCCAGCGGGTTCTTATCGACCGCGCTCCGAAAAATTCGGTGTGCACGCGATTCCGATTGAGCCTTAAAAACTACGAAAAGGGGGCTCTGAACGCAATCCGGCGTTTGATCAAGAATGCTAGAATTGCCGTCCTGAGCCCCTTCAGCTCACTTCTTCTTGATCGGGCTCAGGATGGTCGTCATGCGTCGGCCTTCCATCTTGGGAGCCTGGTCGATCTTGGCCAGATCGCCCAGTTCTTGGATGAAGCGGGCTAATACTTCCATGCCGTGGTCCTTGTAAATGATGTCACGACCACGGAACTGCACGTACGCTTTCACCTTGTGACCCGCTTCCAAGAAGCCCTTGGCATGTTTGGTTTTGAAGTTGAAGTCGTGGGTATCCGTGTGAGGACGGAACCGTATTTCCTTCAGTTCGACCGTGTGCTGTTTTTTGCGGGCTTCCTTCTCCTTCTTCTGCTGCTCGTACTTGAACTTGCCGTAATCCATGATCTTGCAGACCGGCGGATCAGCATGGGGGGAGATTTCAACCAGATCCAAGTCTTGGTCGTCGGCCATCTGCATGGCCACCTCGGTGGGATAAATGCCGTGATTACCCTTGGGATCGACCACGCGAACCTCGGTTGCCCGGATGCGGTCGTTCACTCGAATTCTCTGCTTAGCGATGACTGTGTGGGTGTTGTTTATATGGAGTCATGAAATATCCGAAGAATACCCTTAATGTAGGATTATGATCCAAACCGTGCCGGGCATTCAGATGCTGTCATGTTCGCCTGAAGCGATCAGTGGATACCACTTCAACTGGCCTTCTCTCGGTTGAACGCTGCACTGACTTCTGCGCCGAGCAGCGCGAGGAACGCTTCAAGCGTTTCCGATCCCTGATCCCCTTCTCCGTGACGGCGAACGGAAACAGAATTACCATCCATTTCCTGCTGACCAACGATGAGCATGTAGGGCGTCTTCTGCATCTCGGCGGCGCGGATTTTGTATCCCACTTTTTCGTGACGAAGATCGGCTTCCGCACGAAATCCTGCAGACTGGAGATGCGCCACCACCTTCTCTGCATACGCGTTGAACGTCTGGCTGACAGGTAGGACCTGCACCTGTACAGGAGCGAGCCACGTCGGAAAATTACCGCCGCAGTGCTCGATCAAGACCCCGATAAAGCGCTCCAGTGACCCGAACGGTGCGCGGTGGATCATGACAGGACGATGCTTCTGGTCGTCCGAGCCCGTATACCACAGATCAAACCGCTGCGGCAGGTTGTAATCGACCTGGATGGTACCGAGCTGCCATTCGCGCCCGAGGGCATCTTTGACCATGAAATCCAATTTTGGTCCGTAGAATGCCGCTTCGCCCTCGACTTCGATCGTTTCGAGGCCCATTTCAACAGCTGCTTCACGAATGGACTGCTCGGCGGCATCCCACTGGGCATCGTCGCCCACGTACTTCTCCTTGTTGGATGCATCCCGCAGCGATACCTGCGCTTTGAACTCTTCGAAGCCCAGCGAAGAGAAAACCAAGAGAGTCAGATCGATGACATCCTTGAATTCCTTCTTGATCTGGTCGGGACGGCAGAAAATGTGTGCATCATCCTGCGTGAATCCACGGACACGGGTCAGACCTGACAGCTCACCGGACTGCTCATAGCGATACACCGTCCCGAATTCCGCCAGTCGAACCGGGAGGTCGCGGTAGGAATGAGGCTTTGCATCGTAGATCTGGGTATGGTGCGGGCAGTTCATCGGCTTGAGGAGATAGCCTTCCTCCTCGTCGTCCATCATCGGTGGGAACTGACTGTCCGAGTAGTACGGGTAGTGACCGCTTGTTTTGAATAATTCCAAACGCCCGATATGAGGGGTGATCACCGGCTGATATCCACGACGCAGCTGCTCCTCCTTGAGGAAACTCATCATGGTTTCCCGGAGCATGGTGCCCTTGGGCAGCCACAGGGGCAGTCCTGAACCTACTTTTTGCGAGAAATGGAAGAGTTCAAGCTCTTTACCCAGTTTCCTGTGATCGCGCTGTTTGGCCAACTCCAGCTTCTCGAGGAAATCGTCGAGCTCGCCTTTCTTCGGGAACGTAATTCCGTAGAGGCGGGTGAGCTGCTTGCGCTCCTGATCACCGCGCCAGTAAGCACCAGCGATGTTCAGCAGCTTTGCGTACTTGATGGATTTTGAACTCGGGACGTGCGGTCCACGACACAAGTCCGTGAACTCACCCTGCGTGTAGAAGGTGATGGTGCCGTCTTCGAGATCTTTCAGCAGTTCGAGCTTGTACTCGTCGCCTTTTTCCTTGAAGTAGGCAATGGCCTCTTCTTTGGGGACCTCTCGCCGCTCAAACGTCACATTGCGCTTGGCCAGCTCCATCATCTTCTTTTCGATGGCTTCGAGGTCATCCGCGGTCAGCTGGCGATCGCCAAGGTCTACATCGTAGTAAAAGCCTTTGTCGATGGCAGGTCCGATCCCGAATTTGACACCCGGATAAAGCTCTTGAAGAGCCTCGGCCATCAGGTGGGCTGACGAATGCCAATATGTAGCCCAGCCTTCATTGTCCCGGAGTGTGTAGATCTGAATGGTTGCATCGCCATCGATGGATCGAGCCAGATCCCGTGTCTCGCCGTCCACTCCAATGGCAACGGCCACGCGGGCGAGTCCTTCTGAAATGGAAGTGGCCACTTCGAGTCCGGTGACACCGCTTTCGTACGAGCGCGAGGAGCCGTCAGGAAATGTGAGGGTGATGGATACCGACATGGAGGAGTGAAGAGCTTGAAATACGTAGTGGGTCCAGACGAATCGGGAAGCTGAATTCCGGATACACCGGTAATTGCTTCAATATATAAGTCAGCATCCCCTCAGACGTCGAAAATACCGGGTATTTGTCCTTTCCCCGCGGGAGAACCACCTGCCATTCTGCTCAATTGTTACAAAAGTGTCACAATGGTCGTAGAGCGGAATACATGAATGAATAGGGGCGTCCAACGAACATCCGAAAAGGGGAGCAAGGTTATTAATCTCCCTGACAAGCGTCTGGTCTCGAAAAGGTCGGGATCGTTCGCATGTCACCAGGGACAGCAATAATTCAAAAGCCCCCCTCGTTGATATCCCGGTCACACTTTCTGAACGCTGACATGCTGTCGGCACATCCTGCTAAGCTCATGAAGCTGCTCTACAGAACACTTTCTTCCTGTTTGGTCCTCATACTGTTGGTCGCCCCGATTAGCGCTCAGGAAGGCATGATACATTACGACCGGGTCGTGAAGATTGAGATTGACCTTCCGCCGGAAATGGAATCGATGAGAGACCGGATCCCAACCGAAAACACCACGAAGATGGTGCTTCAATTCAACGAGTTCGAATCGTCCTGGCAGGCCTCGGCGGAGCAGGACGAACCGAGGACGCGAGAATTCGGTGGCGGCGGAACGTGGATGCGTATGCAGCGAAATCGTGAGCTGAACATCACCTATATCAACCATGATGAAGGCCAGATGACGGATCAACGGGACTTCATGGGGCGCACCTTCTTGATCCGGGACGAGCAGCCGGTTTTGGCATGGAAGCTCACAGGCGAGCAAAGTGAATTTGACGGCTATGTTGTGCATCGCGCAACGGCCATGCGGGATACGTCTTCCGTGGAAGCCTGGTTTGCCCCGGAGATCCCTTTAGCTGTGGGCCCGGGTCCCTTCGGAGGACTACCCGGGGCGATCCTGGTCTTGACGGTCGACGAGGGACGGATGATCTTCACCGCTAAAGACATACAGATAGGGTCTCTCGAGGAAGGGGCCATCGTGGTGCCCGATGAAGGCAAGGAAGTGACCCAAGAAGAATTCGACGAAATCGTTGAGGAGAAGCGCAAGGAAATGGAAGCTCAGTTTGGTGGGCGACGAGGCAGTGCTCGCTTCATCATTCGGCAGTGACCTACCTCATCTTGGAAATTCAACGCACCCAATCTTTTCCCTTTTAACGCTACCCTGATGAATCGAAATTCACCCCTCACTTATGCGCTCGCGGCGTTGCTATTCCTGGTGACGACGGGTTCAGTATCCGCACAGGATCGGTATGATGTCACCGGCGTGGTAGTGGACTCTGCAGGTGTGGGTCTTCAAGGGGCCACGGTTGTAGCTCTGACAGCGGCAGATTCGACACTGACCAAATTTGCAACGGCCAACTCAGATGGGGCCTTCACGTTGCGACGTGTGCCTGTCGGAGACTACATCCTGCAGATCACCTTTGTAGGATTTCGCACGATTCAGAACGATTTCACCCTCGATGAAGCGGATTATGATGCAGGCCGCTTCGTAATGGATATTCAGACGGAAGAGCTGGATGAACTGGTTGTGTCGGCGGAGCACATTCCCATGGTGGTCAAGAAGGATACCCTGGAATACAACGCCAATGCCTTTGCCACACGTCCGAACGCGGTTGTAGAGGACCTGCTCAGACGGTTGCCAGGGATTGAAGTCGAAGCAGATGGTACGATCAAAGCCCAGGGTGAAGATGTCCAGCAGGTATTGGTTGATGGCAAGGAATTCTTTGGTGATGACCCGAAGATTGCCACAAAGAACCTTCCCGCGAATGCCATCGAAACCGTGCAGGTATTCGACAAGAAAAGCGACATGGCCGAGTTCACCGGCGTGGATGATGGGGAAGAGCAGAAGACCATCAACCTCGAGTTGAGAGAGGACGCCAAGAACGGTTACTTCGGCAACATGAGTGGAGGGTACGGCGCAGACGGTCGTTATGACGGTCAGGCTTCCATCAACCGATTCTCTCCCCAAACCCAGCTCGCGTTCATTGGAAACCTGAACAACGTCAATCGACAAGGCTTTTCATTCGGAGACTATCTCAGCTTCATGGGAGGCATGGGCGCCATGATGGGAGGGGACTTCCGGATGGGTGGTGGCGGCTTGAATATTGGCAGTGACGTCTCGGATGGCTTCTCGGAAACGCTGGCCCTCGGACTGAACGCCAGCCGCGATTTTGGCAAAAAAACTGAGGTACGCAGCTCCTATTTCCTGTCGAGCATTGAGAACAGCCAGGTCCGCTCCACGCTCACCCAACAGGTCTTGGGCGCGTCGTTGACTGCCAATACAGACGAGAACACCACCCAGGTCAGTGACAACATGACCCATCGTCTGAATCTGAATGTCACCCAGGATTTCAACGAAGGACATGATCTACGCCTACGCAGCAATTTCAGCATCAGTAATTCCAGTCTGTCCAACATTGGCCTGCGGAACACGGTCGATGGGATTGGAGCGATCCAGAATACGAGTGATACGGCCTATATCACGGATGGAAGCCAGACCCGTGGTCAGGCCAACCTGACATGGCGCAAACGCCTCAATGAACGTGGGACCAGTATTGTGGCCGAAACTCGGCTCAATTTGAATGATTCGGATACCGAAGCCGACCTGGAGTCCTTGACCGGTATTGCGGGACAGGGGAATACGCTTACCTACGAGGAAATCCAGCAGATCCAAGAGTCGTTGGGAAACACGCTCCAACAGACGCAGCGCGTCTCATTGACGCAGTCGATTGGGGATGACAATCTGCTCGTCGTGCAAGCAGAGCGCCAAGCAATCAATGAGGACAAGGATCAGGTCGTCTACGATCTCGTCTCCGGCACTCAGGTGCTTAACAACCTGCTCAGCTCCGGCCTGGATCGTACCTATTCTTATCTGCGTGGTGGATTTACTCTTCGCCGGAACTGGGACAAGTTCAGCGCAAATGTGGGAGCAGAAATTCAGGAATCCACCCTGGAGGGTACCATTCTGGAGAACGATGTGTCTGTATCCAATGGATACACGCACATCCTTCCGACGGCACAAATCAATTGGTCTCCGAAGCAGGGGCGTGACGTCTTCTTGCGCTACGTCACACGGACAAGGGAGCCCTCCATGAACGAGCTGCAGCCGTTTACGGATAACTCCGATCCGCTGAACGTGTACGTCGGGAATCCTGAGCTCGAGCCCGAGTACCGCCATTCCCTGTCGCTGCGCTACAACTACTTCGACCAGTTCACCTTTGTGAATCTGTTTGCTTGGATGTCTGCGACCTACACCGATAACAACATCACGCGTTCACGTACGATCGGACGCGGACTGGCGCAGGAAATCACCTCCGTAAATACCGAAGGGGACTGGACCTACAACGGTAACGTTAACTTTGGTGCGCCCATCCGGCCGCTTGGAATGAAGTTCAATCTCTCGAACAATGCCATGTTCAATCGTGGTATCGAGATCATCAACGATGAGGAGAGTACTTCCCGGACGCTTCGCAATACCGTTAAGTTGACGCTGGAAAACCGGACCAAGGACCTCTTCGACGTGGCAGTGACGGGCTCGTTCACCTTCAATGACGTCTCTTATAACCTGAATCCCGAACAGGATCAGAGCTATGTAAACTCATCCTATTCCGCCCGTGCTGGCCTCTATCTGGGTGAGACGTGGGAGATATCGACTGAGCTTGACTACCGGAAATACTCGCAGGAGGTGTTCGGAGAAGCACATTCAGTCCCGCTCTGGGAAGCATCGATCACCAAGACCCTCGTCGGGCAACGCGCCGATCTGCAGTTGGTGGCTCTGGATATTCTTGATCGCAACGAAGGCATCAGCTTCACCAATACAGGCAACATGATTCGAGAGCAGCGTATCAATTCGCTCGGTCGCTACATCATGCTCAAATTCGTGTATCGCCTCTCCGGCTCGAGTCAGAAAGGAGGTCGGCGTGGCGGTCCTGCGATCAAAATGATCGGGTAACTGGAAGACGGCTTACTGCGTCGAGTTTCAGTCTCGGTCAGACAAAAAACGACGGATACCGACAAACGTGTCGGCCCAGCCCTGAACGCAGGCCTGATAGAACGCTTCCTGATCCATGGGGAAGCCTGTCTGCTCAACCCTCAACACGGTGCCGTTCCCGTGTGCTCGACAGAGGAATCTCGTCGTGAAGACTGCTTCGAATGGGAGATCTCCTTCCTTGCTGGCGTAACGGTAGTCACTCAATTCAAGCAGTGCGGGTGGGTCATAGGTAGATATCCGGGCAATCGTGAGGTAGTCGGGATTGTCTTCATCATCGCCCCACGTGGCTGCCCACGTGCCTCCGGATTCTGGTCCAGCCAGATGGGCGTCGAGGATCTGGGCTACATGGGCAATACAGCCAATCCTTCCTGGGAAGGCTGTAGTCACGAGGCCATGGAGCATCTTGGGCTGTCCTACGATGATGCCTGAGACGCGGGTAAGGCGAACGTAGGAAGCGCTTCTTCCCGCGATACCAGGAAGGGTAGCACCTTGCCAGCCGTGATCCAGGCGGCACCAAACGCCCAGAGCGCGATGAATTTCGCCCAGTAAGTCAATTCAAGGTCGGCGACAACGACGGCTGGTAGGAGCTGTTTGGCAGCGAGCAGCGCGGCCATGGCCCCGACGATGATCCATCCGCAAACCAGGTAAATCCGTGCGCGACGGCCTTTCATACCGTCGCGCCGCCTGGTGCGCTCCCGGAAAGGACCAAAACAGAACCAAGCGAGGATACTGAAGAGCACAATGGCTGCTGTGTAGTGGACCGTTGTCCCCCATCCGCCGCCACCCGACACCGGAGCCGTAGGAAACAGTGCTACGCAAACGGCGGCTAAAGAGGCGATGTTGGCTCCCCGATTCTCCCGGGCGTTATGTCCGCGGTAGGACAGGAAGAGAGCGGCCTCTACGAAGAGCAGTCCAACGAAGAGGTCTCTTGCACCGGTGTAGTAGGAAGCGCTGATGGAGGGTAGCTCGGTGCTTGCCACCATATCCACGATGAGTGGCAATGAGAATGCGACCATGCCTGCGATCAGGCGGAGCAAGCGATAGTCGAAAACCTTGGAAGCCATGATATTTGGAAGCGGGTTCACTTCCATAAACGGGATAAGGCGGGCATCTGCGTCGAAAAATGCGCGACGCTCAGAGACCTGACGCCTTCGACATCCAATCTTGCGAGGCATCCGGAGTGCGATGAGGACGGTGCGGGCCCGAAAAGAGGATGGTCGACGGGAGGGCAGAATCTTGCAATTGGAAAAGCGGGCGCGTTTCTTGACGTCGCCACACGTCAGGGCGGCCACCTGCCGCCTCTTTTCACCCCATCCACCACAGGTACCATCATGACGAACGAGCGGAGACTATTCTATGGCAGCTGCTTCGCGCTGATCACCACAGCTCTTTCCTTCAGTATCCGTGCAGGAATCCTCGGAGAACTTGGAGCCGAGTATGATTTCACGGCTCAGCAGTTAGGCTGGATCAACTCCATGTGGTTTCTCGGCTTTCCGATTTCGATGGTCATCGGTGGGCTGGTCTACCACACCGTGGGTCCGAAGAAGATCATGCAATTCGCTTTCTTCGCCCATGCCATTGGGATCGTCATGACGATCTATTCGGGCAGCTATGTCGGTTTGCTCATTTCGACGCTACTCATCGGCCTCGGTAACGGCTGTACGGAAGCGGCCTGTAATCCGATGATCGCAGATACGTACGAAGGCGTGAAGATGTCCAAAATGATGAATCGCTTCCACATGTGGTTTCCCGGCGGCATCGTAATTGGCGCACTCGTATCCAAGTTCATGACAGATGGCGGATTCAATTGGGAGGCCCAGATCTGGGTCATCATGATCCCCACCTTGATTTACGCCTGGCTGTTCTGGGGTCAGAAATTTCCAGAGGCCCGTGTCGAAGCATCCAAGCATGTGGGTTCGAATTTCCAGGCCATGCTCTCGCCGCTGTTCATTTTCATGATGGCCTGCATGGCACTGACGGCCATCTCTGAATTCGGCCCTCAGCAATGGGTCGGTCTTATTCTCGCTGAGAGCGGCGCCCAGCCGATGTTGATTCTTGCGCTGGTCACGGGCCTGATGGCCGTTGCTCGCTTCTTCGGGGGCGAAGCCGTGGGCAAACTCTCCATCACAGGCGTCTTGCTGGCCTCGGCGGTTCTAGGAACGATTGGCGTATACATGTTCAGCACGGTCACAGGCAGCATGGCCTACGTTGCGGCTATTGTCTACGCACTGGGTATTGCCTACTTCTGGCCGAACATGATTGGCTTCATCGCCCATTACATCCCCAAGAGCGGGGCATTGGGAATGTCCATTGTCGGAGCGGTCGGAATGTTCTCGACGTCCATTTTCCAGCCCATCATCGGTGACTGGATCGATGGTGATCGGGCTGCTGCTGCAGCTTCAGGACTGACCGGTGGTGAACTTGAACTGGTTGCAGGTCAGGCCACGCTGGGCACGATGGTGCTTTTTCCGGCCATCCTGATCGTGCTCTTCCTCGGATTGCACTTCTGGGTGCGCGGTCGTTCGAACGACGCGCCAGTGGCTGCACACTAACAACGTCTGTTTGATTTCAGGTGCGCTCCCGATGCCGCAGGCATCGGGAGCGCACCGCAACATTCAAATCCCTCCAGGATCCATGACACGTTTCTCCCTTCTTCTGGTTGTCCTGTTGCTCTCAGCTTGCGCGGAGCAGGCCATTACGTCCGAGCAGGACGCTCCCACTCCTGAACCCGAATTCACCATCACGGCTGAGAACGGACACAATAAATGGAGCAACACCTTTGAGCCCGTGCTGACGGTGGATTCCGGGGCGATTATCGAAGCACATTTGGTTGAGGCCTCCGGCGGCCACGTGACGCGCGAAACCGTGGCGGAAGATCTTCCGGGCATCCTGGCCATCGGTCCGTTCCACGCGCTGACCGGCCCCGTAGCCGTTAATGGCGCGGAGCCGGGTGATGTCTTGGCGGTCACCCTGCATGAGATCGAGGTGCAGGAATGGGGGTGGTCAGCCGTCTTCCCAGGATTCGGCTTCCTCGCAGACGAATTCACCGAGCCCTACATCCGCATTTTTGAATTCGAGGAAGGACAAACCGAAGTGGATTATGGCTACGGCATCACCATCCCGTTCCGTCCGTTCCCAGGCGTGATGGGCGTTGCTCCGGACACGGATGAGCTGCTTTCCACCGTTCCGCCGCGTCACAATGGCGGCAACATGGATGATCGTGACATGGCCGAAGGCACGACGACGTACTTCCCGGTGCTGGTCGAGGGAGGCATGTTCTCCATCGGCGACCCGCATGTCGCGCAGGGTGATGGAGAGATCTCCGGAACGGCTATCGAAGGCGATCTGCGCGTGGTGTACGAGATAGAGCTGATCAAGAACGGCCGGGATATGCCGTCACCGCAGTACGAAAGCGACACGCACTACTCGGTCACTGGCTACGGTGTGACGATCGATGATGCGGCCAAGATGGCCACCCGCGCCATGCTCGACTACATCGTCGACGAAACTGGGATGGACCGGACCGAAGCCTATGTGCTGGCTTCGCTGGCTGCCGACCTGAAGATTGCTGAGGTAGTCGACGTGCCGCACATGCTGGTCACGATGCGAATTGACAAGGGGCTGCTGAACGGAGAGTAACTCTACCGTCGTTCAAGCTTCATTGATTGACGTGCAACAGAAAGGAAGAAAGCCCCGCTCGGGCTATGCCGAGCGGGGCTTCCCTGGTTTTGGGACGGGCCAATTTACTTGGTAAGAGTCACCTCATAGCGCACATCACCAGTCCAGTCGATGGCGTGGACGGTGAGTCCTGTCGAATCGATGGAAGCAGGAGACTTCGTGGCTACTCAGCAGGTCGTGCTGCTCAAATAGTGCTAATATTTCTCGCTCGGGTAGCATCAATATCTCTCAAAATTTGCTCTTGGCTTCGGTAACCCTTTTCAATTAGGGATGATCTGTGCCATGCGTTGTATTTCACAGCCGCAGCAATTGAGAGGACGATATTCCCTATTCCAAATGTGGTAAAAGCGAGAACAAAGTGTCCAATTACCAAGATCAAGAAGTACTTTAGGTCACCACGAAACAATGCTGGAAGCGGGCCAAAGAAGAACACGGTCCAGCTCCATCCTGTGTAAGCGGTCTTGCTTACTCCTCCGGAATGAATCATTAGGGTTTGGGTTGCCATTGCGCTGAAGTTGTGTTGCGTGACTGCGACTACCTCCAGAATATAAGTTTTTGCTTCACGGAGCAACCAGTATTCAAAGGAGCCAACCAAGCTATGTTGATCATGCGGAGTGCACATTTCTGACGGGGGTAACTACAGCCTCTGACCTTGGCTTTACCCCCCTACCCTTCGGGTGCTACCGCAAGACCATCACGGGCCTTTTGATGGTGTCCGTATCGCTTGTGACGACTAAGAAATAAGCACCATTGGGAAGGTCTTTCAGCACCAGTTTGTTAAGCCCGGCAGAGGCGCCTGACTCGGCCACACGCCGCCCCAATGAGTCGTAGAGTGCTGCTGCTGCCTGCTTCTCTTGCACTCCGTAGACCTCAAATGTGAGGCTCTCAGAGGCTGGATTGGGGTAGACAGAGCCAAGTTTTAGCTGTCCCGGTACGGCTGGCTCATCCGTGCGCGTGGAGGTACCAAAGAGCCTGCTGGGGAGGCTCGGGTCAAGGATAAACGGATTGACGTTGCCTTGGTGAGTGGCAATCTTGGCGGATCGTGCTATCTCGCGACCAGAGGGCTCATCGGTAAGGCTCCATTCTGCCAGCACACTCCGCTGTTGTTCAAAGAAAGAGCCATTGGCAGCATCGCTGTAGATGGCATTGAAGTAGAATACGGCTCTTGCAATGTCGCCTTTAACCGACTCTCGCGGCTCAAATCGCGATGAAGCAGACTCGGAGTACTCGTCAATATCAGTTTGCGGAACTGCGGAGAGCCGCTCAGACCCTCTGAACCAGTAGGTCGTCTCGCTATCGGGAATCTCGGCATAAGGATCGTTTCCACGCGTCGAGTTGACGTTGTCCTTCGCCGGGAAGAGCGAGTGCATATCACTACGCTGTGGCTCCTCGCTTGCCCCCATAGACTGCGGCCATGAGTGCTCAGCATTGATTCCACCGTTATACATGACCGTGCTTGCATCACCGCCTGTGTAGGACACTTCAAAGCCCGTGTATACGCCCTCTACGACATCCCCGGGCCTCAGATCTACGCTTGAGTACATCGTATCCCGTGCCGCATTGTAGCCGAGCGTTTTATTCGGCGTGAAGGAGGACTTGATGCTGTTGAGGAGGGGCGTCCCGCTCAGGCCTTCAAAGAGCGTGCCGGTAGTGGCTACATAGACAGGGAAGCTTACAGAGAGGCCCTCGTCATCGGTACCTATAACCGTATACATCGCAATGCCCGGCTCATCGTCCGCATGAAGGGCCAGAGACCAGAGTGTCTCTCCGGGATAGTCAGTACTTGAGAAGGCTTCCAGTGAGGCATCCGGCGTTACTGAAACGCTGACCTGCCCACCCTGAGGGTCACTGATCAGTATCCGCAGAGAGCCAACTTCCCCAGTCGGGATAGCGATGCCTTCGGGCATAAGCACGGCAATAGGTCGCCGCGCCTCAAGAGCTGAGATCACTGTGACGCTTACGTTGACGCCTACGGCAATCGTCCCATCTGAAGCGGTGATGGTAAACACATGTGAACCAACCTGAGACTCCTCAGGCGTCCAGCTAAAGACTCCCGACTGCGGGTCAATAGCAGCTCCGGCTGGCAGGCCACTTCCACCATACTCAATGGCGTCGGTATCACTGTCGGTAGCAACAAATGTCAGGCTTACGGCCTCGCCAGCCACAGCGTCCGCGCTCTGGGGGGCTGACGTGAACTCAGGGGGGGTGTTAGAAGAGCCGTCCGTGACAGTGAAGGACCCTGCAAAGCTTAGCCTACTTGCGTTGTCACACGTCCAGTTCTGCTTGTCCCCAATGGCTGATAGTAGCTCTGCCTTTGAACCACTCGTCGTGCCGCCGTAGGCAATGTTATCGCACCCATCTATCGCTACAGCTGTCTGACCGTTAACAAGACCTGAGGGTAGGGCGGAGGTGTTGGAGGAGGTAGCATCCGATTGCCATCCCGAGCCTTCAAAGTTGACGGCGTAGATCATGGTCGGATTGCTAACCGAACCTTGAAAGGCGATGATCTGATCACCAGAGGCTGAGAACTGCGGCGCGCCGCCGCTATCGTCTATGACGACTACGCTTCCCTTGGTGATCGTACTTGAGGCGGTATAGAAGAGCTCATCTTCGTTAGCCCGAAACGATCCGCTTGCCTGCCACCCATGATCAGTAAAGCCAATCACTTCACCAGCAGGGATGTCAACAAGGGCTACGAATCCAAAAGCATCAGGATTGTCAGAGTTGACGCCAATGATGGCAAGGTCGCCTGCGCTCAGAGATTGACCACTGGAGGGTAGGGATGGAAGGAGGCAGGACAGCAGAAGCGAAAGCCCTGCGAGAACACCTCTGTGACCGGAGTAGCTGCTCATGATATACGTAACCAAACGGATCGTAAGTGGACTATATTCTATGCAATGCCCGACAGCATCCCAACATAACCACTCTGCGTCATGAACATGCTTAAGACAGTTACAGCCCTCGGAGTCTTTATTCTTTCAGCATCAGTATCCCTTGCTCAAGTCGTTATCAACGAGGTTGATGCAGACCAGACGAGTACAGATACAGCTGAGTTTGTTGAGCTATACGATGGTGGCGCAGGGTCTACCGACCTTTCGGGTCATGTGCTGGTATTCTTCAACGGAAACGGTGACAGCTCTTACGAAGCGTTTGATCTTGACGGTTACTCGACCTCGACATCCGGCTTCTTCGTTCTCTGCGGTGATGCAGCGAATGTTGCCAACTGTGATTTGGATGTAAGCCCAGAGTCGAACTTGATTCAAAACGGTGCCGATGCGGTAGCCCTGTATGTTGGCGATGCATCAAGCTTCCCAGATGGCACGCCTGTGACTACTGATAACCTCGTGGACGCCCTCGTCTACGATACGGCTGATGATGACGACGCTGGCCTACTTGTTCTTCTTAACGCCAATCAGCCTCAGGTAGATGAGCGTGGTGGTGGTGACGGTACAGGACACTCCAACCAGCGTAACACCGACGGTGAGGGTGGCGCACGTAATACGTCAGCATACGTTCAGCGCACTCCTACGCCCGGTGCCACCAATACAGTATCAGGCACTAATACGGATGCGACTGATCTTCCTGCGGGATATTCCTTGTCTGCAGCCTACCCGAACCCGTTTAATCCGACTACCTCCTTCACCTTTGCTCTCCCACAGGCACAAAAGGTTCGCATCACAGCGACGGACCTGCTTGGCAGAGAGGTAGCGATACTGGTGGCGGGAGAGACGATGTCGGCCGGTGCTCACACGATGCAGTTTAATGCGGCTGGCCTCGCCTCAGGTACGTACCTGATCCGCATGGAGGCTGGTAGCTTTATGGCGACGCAGCGGGTTACGCTGCTCAAGTAGCATACCGACTTGGCTCTGAACATGTCACATCTTTTTCTGATTAGACGAGGTTACGATACTTGTACCCTTGTGTCAGTAGAGAAAAAGGTATGCCAAGAACGTGGATCAAGGATGCTGTTTGGCACATGGCAATCAATGCCATAGAGGCCAAGATCAACGCAGAAGAGGCGCGGGTAGAAAGCCTGTGTGTCCTCATGGATACGCATCCGTGGCAGTCTGAGTGGAAGGACTGCCTCATTGAGTTGCTGCGCTTACCGCTGCGTCCCGTGCGAGAGTATCACCTCGTCTTAGGGATGCTGGAGGTTGACATGGCAAAGGCATGAGTCTGGATTTGGCTTTGGGAAAACCAGACGCGTTTCTGACGGTGGTAACCGCAGCCCCTGATACTCGCCTTACCCCCCTACTCCGGGATACTGAAACGGGCAATTTTTAGGCACATTGTTGTACCTATGTTGTACCCATAAAAAGAAACCCCAAGCAGCACAACGACTTACTTGGGGTTTGTGTGGGTCCGAGTAGATTCGAACTACCGACCTCTACGATGTCAACGTAGCGCTCTAACCAACTGAGCTACGGACCCATCCGCCAGTGTCTGCGCACTGAATCGAGGGCCGCAAATATAGCCCGATCTGCGAACGCGAGTCAAGAAACCAATACGAATCCCGCGCGAAGAGGCGTCGCTCCCCAGGAGTCACCTTCTCAGAACTGGACGCGAAGAGAGAGCACAGGGGCCGATTCCACGGGCGGAGCCAGTGAAGCCGTCACCTGGGACCGGCGCGATCGTCCGGCGCTTCGCGCCGCGATCGCGCCCGAAATCAATCGGTTGGCAACGAGCGAGGCAATGAGGATGGAGCGACGGCGTCGAAGCGACTCGGCGTCATCACGCAAATCCCGATAACGGTTGAACGACTCCTGGGAGTCCCACTCCCATTGAAACGCCGCATCATCAACATAGTCGATCAGATCCCACGATCTGTTGCGAAGCATCGTTTCCCGGTAGACATCCGAGGATTCAAACGAAGCCAGATTCAGGAAGAACGTTCGATCCTTGCCATCAACCAGGGCATCGGCTGAACCGCTGGCCAGGGTCGTGTAGGACTGGACCAGGTCGTTGCGGCGCCATTCGCCACCAATCAGGCTCAGCCAGAGGCTGACGTCCGCCGCGGCATAGGTTTTTGCCCATCCCGTCCAGCTGTTCTCATTCACATACCGATGGCCCAAGCCAGGCAAGAGCATGGAGAGTCCAAAAGCGGTGCCGCCAGATGCCTCCCACGATTCAGCGGGCGGGACCGGCTGTGCCGTAGCACTTGGCACACCCGTCGATGCGAGAAGGGTGGTGGCAAGCAGGAGAGCAGGAAGAAATGCGGAGCGGATCACGTACAGCAAGAGACGCTTTCAGGTTCAGCGCCTCGAACGGCGCAGGTCCGGTGCGGATCCACGCGAGCAGAAGAGAGGGCAGGGTAATACCGTCCGCAGTCCGGACGAGACGCGGTAGCCGTCTTTAGCGGATGGCGCGCTCCAGATCACGGATGTCCAGGTCGTCGAACAGCACTTCAAGGAAATCTTTGTCCAGGCGGCTGCCTTCGGCATTCACGGCAATCACGATCCGCTCTTTCACGATCAGGACACCTTGCATTTCGGTATGTCCTTCGTGGTACTCGACGGATTCCAGGCCGGGCCATCCTTCGAACTGACGAGTGCGCTTGAAGCCGTCCCGATCTTCTTCGTCGATATTCTTGTCGATGAAGTCAAAGCCCATCGCGGCCAGTCCTTTCATCGTGCCCAGGTCGAGAATGGCGATCTCCATGCTCTTGTCGCGTCCTTCGTACTCCGCCTCAAGCTTTGAGAACCGCATGCCGAGCGCGCTTTTGTTCGCACCGCTCCAATCCATGCGTTCCATACCCATCAACTCGGAGGGGAAGATCTCCCGGAATTCGCGGAAATCGATGACTTCCACATCCGAGTCTTCCTGAATGCGGGTACCAATGTCCTCGAGCACTTTGCCGACGCGGGCTAATCCACGTGAAACGGACTCTTCGACATCCTTTTTCAATCGCTCGACTTCCTCGTCCGATAGTTCGACCTCGTCCAACTCATTCTCAATACGTTCGCGCGCGCGCCGAATTTCCTCTTCAGCACGTTCCAGTTCGCGGTCAACGCTTCGTTCAATATCCCGCTCGATTTCGCGGGCATCTTCTTCCGTGACGACAAAGTCTTCACGCTGAGCTTGATCATTTTCGCATCCGTAGATGCCGAAAAGCATGATTCCCAGTGCCAGAATGACGAAAAATGTGCGCATGGAAAGGTCCATGAAAAGGGTTTCAGGAGTCTATGGCAGGCTCTACGAGAGGTTTTCGTAAAGGTGACAGCCCGAAATTGATTTTTCCGACCTACATGCTGCGACGGTACTGACCGCCCACTTCGAACAGGGCATGGGTGATGTCACCCAAGGAGCAAACAGGCACCGCGTCCAAGAGCGCATCAAAGGTGTTGTCACCGCTGCGTGCTACGTCCTGGAGCCGCATGAGTGCCTCTTGGCCCGATTCCGGGTTACGGCCCTGGAAGGCTCGCAGATTCCGGATCTGTCGATCTTTCTCTTCTGAGGTGGAGCGCATCAGTGCAACGGGACCGTCTTCTGAGGCTTCCTCGCCATCACCCCGGAACGTGTTGACGCCAATGACCGGAAGCTCACCCGTATGCTTCTTGCCCTCATAGAAGAGGCTTTCTTCCTGGATTTTGGATCGCTGATACATGGTTTCCATCGCGCCCAACACGCCGCCTCGATCATTGATGCGCTCGAACTCCATCAGGACGGCTTCTTCTACCAGGTCGGTCAGTTCGTCGATGATATACGCACCCTGCAGTGGGTTCTCATTCTTGGCGAGTCCCAGCTCCCGGTTTATGATCAACTGGATGGCAATTGCCCGCCGTACGCTTTCTTCGGTCGGCGTCGTGATGGCTTCATCGTAGGCGTTGGTGTGCAACGAATTACAGTTGTCGTAAATGGCCATCAAGGCCTGCAACGTCGTACGGATGTCGTTGAACTGGATCTCCTGAGCGTGCAGACTGCGGCCCGATGTCTGGATGTGGTACTTCAGCTTTTGAGAGCGCTCATTGCCGCCGTATCGGTTCTTCATGGCGACCGACCAGATGCGACGGGCTACACGTCCGATTACCGAGTACTCAGGATCCATGCCGTTCGAGAAAAAGAACGACAGGTTGGGTGCGAAGTCATCGATGTGCATTCCCCGAGCCAGATAGTATTCAACGAACGTGAAGCCATTCGAGAGCGTGAATGCCAGCTGGCTGATCGGATTGGCCCCTGCCTCTGCAATGTGATAGCCGGAGATGGAGACCGAGTAAAAATTGCGTACGCCGTTATCGATGAAGTACTGCTGTACGTCACCCATCATGCGAAGGGCGAACTCGGTAGAAAAGATACAGGTGTTCTGGGCCTGATCCTCTTTCAGGATGTCTGCCTGCACCGTCCCGCGGACCTGCTTGAGTGTAGATTCTCGAATGGTCGTGTAGGTGCTGCCGTCCAGCATGCCCCATTCGACCAGCTGCGCGCCGTACGTGCCCAGCAGTCCAAGTCCCGTGCCGTCGTGTGTGCGCGGTAAACCGGATTCTGGGCCTGTCGGGCCCGTTGGCGAATAAACAGGGGCGTCAGAGCCAAGCTTGGACTGGATCTGCGCGTACACGTCGTCCCAGGTCCCTTCCGAACGGAAGTGTTTCTCGATCTGTTGATCGACCGCCGTATTCAAGAACATGGCCAGCAGCATGGGCGCAGGGCCATTGATGGTCATGGAGACCGACGTGGAAGGATCGCACAAGTCGAAGCCGGAGTACAGCTTCTTCATGTCGTCCAGCGTACAGATTGAAACGCCGGCGTTGCCCACTTTGCCGTAGATGTCAGGACGCTCATGCGGGTCGAATCCGTAGAGCGTGACCGAGTCGAACGCCGTAGAAAGCCGCTTGCCCGGCATACCTTCCGATACCAGATGGAATCGGCGATTCGTGCGCTCCGGGCTGCCTTCGCCAGCGAACATGCGGGTCGGATCTTCGCCCGTACGTTTGAACGGGAAGACGCCCGACGTGAACGGGAAGAAGCCAGGGAGATTCTCCAGCAGGGCGTAGCGAAGCCGCTCACCGGGATCTTCTGTTCGGGGCAGGGCAATCTTAGGAATCTTGAGGCCGGACAGCGACTCGGTATGCAGCGGAACGGTAAAGTCGCGTCCACGGACCGAATAGGTGTGCTCGTCGGCTCGATACTGCTCGGCCAGGGCGTCCCAGCCCTCCAGGATGGCGCGAGAGCGATGGTCCAGGCGATCCCACCAGCGAGCGGCCATCTTGGTCAGGCGATCTTCCAGCAATTCCCGATCTTCCGGATTCCATTCGGCGACCTGCTGCAACGCTCCATTGGCCTCGCCCCATTTACGGGCGATGCGGATCTGCTCCTCTGCGTGGGAGCGGTAATCGTGGCACGCATCAGAGATATCTCCGAGATAACGCTGACGTTTCGCAGGAATCAGCGCCTCTGCATCGGACTTGAAGTTGGCCACTGGCTGGGAGGCGTAAACGCCGGACTGCCGACCAAAATCAAACCGCTCGTTCAAGGCGCCAAGCAGGGCCAGATACAGATTTGTAATGCCCTGATCGTTGAAATGTGATGCCATCGTCGGGAAGACGGGCATCTGATCGGGCGCCGTGTCAAAGGCGCCCCGGTTGCGCTGCATGGTCTTGCGCACATCGCGGAGGGCGTCCTCACTTCCTCGTTTCTCGAATTTGTTGAGCGCGACAAAATCCGCTGCATCCAGCATCCCGATCTTTTCCAGCTGCGTTGGAGCGCCAAATTCCTGGGTCATCACATAGAGTGTGAGATCGGTCATATCGGCGATCTCGGTATCGCTCTGACCAATTCCAGCCGTCTCCAAAATGATCAGGTCGAATCCGGCTGCTTTGCAGACCGTGATGGCATCGCGCAGAGCTTGGCTTGTGGCCCGGTTGGCCTGACGCGTTGCCAGGGAACGCATGTATACCCTCTGCCCCGCCTCGTCGTAAATGGCATTCATCCGGATGCGATCGCCCAGCAGTGCTCCGCCCGTGGAGCGGCGTGTGGGGTCGACGGAAAGAACGGCAATATCCAGATCGCTGAAGTCCGTTACGAAGCGGCGAACCAGTTCGTCGGTGAGCGTGGATTTTCCGGCACCTCCCGTTCCCGTGATGCCAATCGTAGGTGTACCGTAATCCTGATCCGGAGCGCCATCGCCGCCGGCACTCAGGGCCTCTGCCTGTGAAATCCCGCGAGCAACAAGCTGGGCTTTTTCGGCCGCATCGGCCAATTCAAGCTGGCTGACGTCATAATCGCACTCGCGGATCATGACATCGATCATTCCGCGTAAACCCAATTCCAACCCGTCTTCGGGAGAGAAAATGCGGGCTACACCGTATTCGTGCAGCTCTTCGATTTCCTCGGGTACAATGACTCCGCCACCGCCGCCATATACCTTGATGTGCCCCGCGCCTCGTTCGCGTAGCAGGTCGACCATGTAGCGAAAGTACTCGTTGTGACCGCCCTGATACGAAGAAACCGCAATCCCTTGGGCGTCCTCATGAATGGCCGTGTCCACAATTTCCTTGACCGATCTGTTGTGGCCAAGGTGAATGACCTCAGCACCTGCTGACTGCAGGACGCGTCGCATGATATTGATGGCCGCATCATGGCCATCGAACAGGCTGGCTGCCGTCACAAATCGGACCGGATGGACCGGGACGTGCCATGTCGGCAGGGCACTTTCGGACATGCTTTTGGACGAGGCCGGAGTAGGAATGGAAGACATGATCGGTACTGGATGACGATCGGGTGGAAGGCCGGGAGACCGAGTGTAACGGGCTGGCTGCCCGGCGCCGCGATATGTACTGACTACGCAGGCCAGCCGGGGAGGTTTGCGAACCAGGAACGAATAATAACGCCGTTAAGTGAGCATCGATCTCCCGAAAATCTTGATTATGTGCCTCGAATAACGATCTGCAGAGGCGTCAATGCCGCTAGCGTGGTCGCCGTTCGACCGCAAGTGCTGCGGCATAGTGGTCAGAAAGGCCGAAGTGAACATCCCACGATTCATCGGCCGGGTCGCGTACCTCGGCATGAGACGCAGCCGTGTCAATTTTTGTGCGAACCAGACGGGGAGAGCGACGCAGTCCGGTGCCATTGGCTTTCAGGACAGCTTCCTTAACCGTCCAGCACAGGAACAGGGTACGTTCCGAATCCAGATCCAGGTTATGGACGTGCTCTCGTTCTTCGTCTGCAAGAATGTAGTCAAGCAGTGAAGCCGGCTTGGAACGGATTTGCTCCAGGTCGACACCCACATTACGCGCACTACACACCGCGATTGCTACATCTCCCGAGTGCGCCAGGGAAAGGTGTAGGCCTGTTTCTGGGCAGGCAAGTCTACCCGAAGGTTCGATAACGAGTGGGACATCGACCGGATCAATGTCCAGATGATCAGCCAGCAAGGTCCGCAACGCGATTCGTCCAGCAGTGAAGCTGCGCCGGCGCTGCTCATGGCCCATGCCAGCCCGTCGATTGATTTCCCGGTCGTTGAGAATGTGCATCCAGTCCTGGGTCGTTTCATTCGAGAAAACGAATGACCGGTAGTACACGTCCTCAGGAACGTGCAGTGTGGGAATCTGGATCGGCGAATCCAAAATGGAAGGGGGACGGGTTACGGTGAGCGGGGCGTGGCACCAGGTTGACGTACCGAGCCACCAATCTACAAAACGCACAAGGCGCCGGCGATATGGATCGCCGGCGCCTTGCTAAAGGTTTGAGCCATACAAGCTCGCGAGCTTCAGCTGAGCGCCTTACTTGGCTGCTGCGTAGTTGCTCGATACCGCGTTCCAGTTGACGACATTCCAGAATGCGGAAACGTAGTCAGGGCGGCGGTTCTGGTAGTTCAAGTAGTAGGCATGCTCCCAAACATCCAGACCCATGATGGGCGTGTCACCACTCATGAACGGGCTATCCTGGTTGGCTGTAGAGTAAACGGCCAGCGAGCCGTCGGCCTTCACGACGAGCCAGGCCCATCCTGATCCAAAACGCGTTCCTGCGGCTGCAGAGAATGCGGCTTTGAACTCATCAAACGAACCAAACGCGGCGTCAATGGCCCCAGCGAGATCTCCGGATGGAGCGCCGCCTCCATCAGGTGACATGACAGACCAGAAAAGCGAGTGGTTTGCATGGCCGCCACCGTTGTTGCGGACACCACCACGAATCGCGTCAGGTACCGAATCGATATCGCGAAGCAACGCTTCAACCGATTTGCCAGCGAGGTCATCGTGACCTTCAAGAGCAGCGTTCAGCTTGGCGACGTATCCCGCATGGTGCTTCCCATGGTGGATTTCCATCGTACGGGTGTCAATGTTGGGTTCGAGAGCGTCGTGCGCGTAAGGAAGATCAGGAAGCGTATGAGCCATAGTCTACAATCGGTGCGTTTCAGTGGTTGATGGATCAGTAAGATACGCAGGATCAGATCCAGGAAAAATGATTGATGCGACGAGCCAACTCGGCATCCAGCTCCGTCACCTTGTTTCCTGCGTCGTGCGTGGTGAGCGATACCCTGACCCTGTTGTACACATTTGTCAGTTCTGGGTGATGATCCAGCGCCTCTGCCTCGAAGCCGACACGCACCATGAAGCTCATGGCCTCGCGAAATGTGGCAAACAGAAACGTTCGGTGAAGGGTATTATCCTTCAAAGCCCAGCCATCAAGGCCATCCAGAGCCTGATCAATGGCTTCTTCGCTGAGGGGTGTGCGATCAAAAGTGCCCATGGTTGTTTTCGGTTCAGAAAATCCAGCCGCTGAAGAAGAGGATGTAAATCACCGCGTATACCGGCAACAGGATCGGGATGGAGTATTTCGTCATGTAGCCCAGAAACGAGGGCGTTTCGACGCCATTGGCCTCTGCGATTGCCTTGACCATGAAGTTTGGTGCATTGCCGATATAGGACATGGCTCCGAAGAACACGGCCGCGACGGAAATGGCCTGAAGGTAGATGACCGATTCAATTCCTCTGGCAAAAGCGATAACCGATTCCGGGTCGTTCACATCCAGCCCGAATTTGCCCATGGCGGCGGCAACAAAATTCAGGTATGTGGGGGCGTTGTCCAGGATGCCTGATAAAAGACCGGTTCCCCAGTAGAACGTGGTGACGGTCAACGAGTCTGCATTCTGGGAGGCAAAGTTCGAAATCAGCTGCAACGCCGGTTGCATGGTGACGAAGATTCCCAGGAACAGCCAACCGACCTCACGAATGGGTTCGAAGTGGAATTGATTCTTTTCCATGGACTCCTGGTCAGCCGTGATATAGGCCAGGAATGCAACGGTAAGCATGATGATCTCACGGATCCCGAACGGGACATGCCACAGCTTTTTCAGGTCCGGTACCCAATCGAAGATGATTGGATCAATGAAAACGGCTACGATGATGATGCCTACCCAGATAAAGCTCTTCGTGCCTGAGAGGGACACGGTCTTTTGTCCGGGCAGTGGATCGGGGCTCTCATCCTTGTTGCGTGAATCGATCACGTAGAAAATGAACAGCAACATTGCCGTGGCGGGCAGCCATATGAACCAGACATGGGTAAACGTCCAGAAGAACGGAACGCCTCGCAGGAATCCGAGGAAGAGAGGAGGATCTCCGATAGGAGTCAGCGCGCCTCCCACGTTGGCGACGAGAAAAATGAAAAACACGATATGGTAAGCCTTCAAACGCCCCCGGTTCAGTCGCATGTAAGAGCGAATGAACAGCATGGCAGACCCCGTCGTAGCGATGAAATTGGCTATCACCGAGGCAATCAAAAGGAGGATGACGTTGTTCTTCGGTGTCCCTTTAACATTCACATTCACAAACACCCCGGAGGCAGCAATGAACAATGAGGCAACCAGCGCAATGAAGGAGATGTATTCGGCAATCGCGTGCTCCATCGGCAGGATGGAGTCCATCGCGAAAATGTAGTAGGCGGCCACAACCAGTCCGAGGCCAATGGCATATTTGGGATAATGATGATGCCAGTGATGCGCGAAAAAGAGCGGGCCGGTCCCGATCAGAATCAGGATGAGCGCAAAGGGTATGACCGACCAGATGGGTGGCAGGGGGCCGTGCTCCTGGCCGTGATCTGCGTCATGACCTCCATCTTCATACCCTGCCACACCGTGTGCTTCGTCATCAGGTGCCGCGTCGCCATCCTGGTCTGCAACGCGATACACCTCACTCGCATGAGTGGAATCGTGATCCGCCCAATCGACGAGGGACGGCCGCTCAGCAGCCTCGTGTGTTGTCGTATCTTCGCGCCCTATGTCATGGAATCCACTCGCTTGAGCCAACGCCAGACGGGTAGGGCCAAGCGTAATGGCGGATAGCAGCAATGCCAAGGGCAGCATGCGCAACGCTGTATGAACGGTCCGATTCATGGGCGCGCAAATTAGTTATCGGTTCAGGGATCGGCAAGGCTGCTTTTGGGCTGGATTTGACGATTCCGGTCAAAATGACTGCTACCTTGGGTGGCTCACATGGCGCATGTGTACCTCATGCGTTTCCACGCTGCGGGGAGGATCATAATCCGTGAACGACACGGATTATCGAACTCAAGACGTCACGTACTGGTCAGTACCCGCCTTTCGACCTCAGAATGACGAATAATCCTACTTCAACAACTACCCCCGACCAGCAGCCCTTGTGGAAGGACATTGCGGATGCGCTCAGAGGGCGCAGCCGAGACTATACAAAGGGCGGCCTCTGGCGCGCCATCATCGTACTGTCCGTCCCCATGGTCCTCGAGATGCTCATGCAATCGGTTTTCGAGATTGCAGACATTTTCTTCGTGGGACGCTTGGGATCCGAAGCGGTCGCCGCCGTAGGTCTGACGGCAGCCTTGATCATCATCGTGTTTGCCATTGGCTTGGGTCTTTCCATGGCGGCAACAGCCATGGTAGCTCGACGGATTGGGGAGAAGGATCCGGACGGAGCTGCCCGCTCCGCCTGGCAAGCCATCGTGCTGACTGTCGCTTTTGCTGTTCCGGCGGGCATATTGGGCGCTTTCTATGCTCCTGATTTGCTGGGCCTGATGGGTGCCACGGATGCCGTGCGGGACATCGGTTCAGGATATGCTGCCATCATGCTCGGGAGCAATCTGGTTATCCTGCTTCTCTTCCTGTTCAATGCCATATTTCGAGGCGCTGGCGATGCGAGCGCCGCCATGAAGGCGCTGTGGCTGGCCAATATTTTGAACATCGTCCTGGATCCGATATTCATTTTCGGATGGGGTCCCGTGCCGGAGATGGGAGTTACGGGTGCAGCCGTGGCAACGGCCATCGGACGGGGTATAGGTGTTGCATATCAGGTGTGGCTGCTCATGCGCGGCGGATCACGTGTCAAGCTCGAACGCCGGCATTGTAAGCTGGATGGCTCGGTCCAGCGTACCATGATCAAGATTGCCGGCCCCGGGATGCTGCAGTATCTGGTGGGAACGGCCAGTTGGCTGGCCGTGATGCGACTGATGGCTGGATTCGGCAGCGATGCGCTCGCCGGCTACACGGTCGCCATTCGCGTCATCATCTTTGCACTCTTGCCATCCTGGGGCATATCCAACGCCGCAGCGACACTGGTTGGTCAAAACCTGGGTGCAGGACAACCGGAGAGGGCAGAACGATCCGTATGGTACTGTACCCTGCTGGATATGGGCTTTTTGGCCATCATGGGTTTGGTGTTTTGGATATGGGCGCCGGAGACCGTCGCGCTCTTTGTTGAAGCGCCGGGAGCTCGGGCCGTGGGAATTGAGTCCATGCGTATCCTGACGCTGATTTACCCGATATGGGCCATTGGCATGGTCACGGTGCAATCATTCAACGGGGCCGGCGATACGACGACACCGACCTGGATTCACTTCTTCTGTTTCTGGGTAGTCCAGTTGCCTCTCGCTTGGTCTCTGGCGTATCCCATGGAGTGGGGCACATCGGGTGTTTTCTGGGCCATTGCCTTCGCACAGGTCATTGCAGCCTTGGTGAGCGGCCAGCTGTTCCGGAAGGGGACCTGGAAGACTATTGCCGTCTGATACGAACGGCTCCGGGCTGCCTGAGCAGAGGGCCCACGGAGGCCGTCCCCTTTTTAATGCCCATCCCTGCCAGGGTACCTAAAGCGATACCATGACCCATCTTGGGAAAAAGGTGCCCTGTGCTACCATCTGATCGAGGTGATGCCGGATCCACCGTGTCCAGGCATCGTAAGGTTGCTCTATCCATCTTCCGTTTCTGAAGTCCCAACACAGCTTCCGGGTCTGTAGCCCTCGCAATCGTGAACCATACTCCGGCTTACGTTTCATCCCGCTTTGCTCATCTGGAACAGGTGAGCGGCGAGTCTTCCGACCACATGCTCTGGGTCCCCGGACGAATCGAAGTACTTGGAAAACACACCGACTACGCTGGCGGAGACAGCCTGACCTGTGCTTCGATACACGGAATGGCTGTATTTGTGCAGCGTCACGCGGGTCGCAGCTTGATCATTGACGACGCGTCACGCGGACAGCGTGTTGAGCTTCTATACGACAATCCCATTCCACAGGCTTCCTGGACGCGTTATCCCAGCGTTGTGCTGAGTCGCGTCATTCGTCATTTCGGAGCGCCTCCGGTCGGGATTCGGGTCATCATTCATTCCGATCTGCCCTCTGCGTCCGGAATGAGTTCTTCCAGTGCTTTGATCATCACCGTGCTGCTGGCCCTGCTCGGAGAGCTCGGTAAAGAATCGTTGCCCTTCACCTCACGCGAAGATCTTGCCGGCTTTGCCGGGGCGATTGAATCGGGAGCGGACTGGCGGGAATGGAAAGGAGATGATGGGGTCGGGACGCGGGGCGGGTCTCAGGATCATACCGCCATTTTGTGCTCGAAGGCTGGGATGTTGAGTCTTTTCGGCTACCAGCCTATTCGGTGCCATGCCCGGGTGGCGCTTCCTGATTCTGTTTCATTCATCGTTGCGGGTAGCGGCGTGAAAGCGCGCAAAACCGGGGAGGCAAAGCATGCCTACAACCGGGCTAGTGAGCGAGCAAAGGCGGTGGCCAAACTGTATTCGGAAGATCTGGATGAGAATTACCCACACATGGGCGCGATGATGACTGCCCCGCATTTTGACCGGGAAAGTCTTCGCTGGGCCATTCCGGACGATGATTTGTGGGATCGATTCCAGCAATTTGAGCGCGAAGTCGACCATGTGATTCCTGAAGCGCTGCGGGCTATTGACGCGGCAGATTGGCACACATTCAAGAAGGTCGTTTCAGAGTCTCAGGCCATGGCCGCGAAATGGTTGCATAACCAGATCCCGGAAACAGAATCCCTAGCCGAGAAAGCGGTTGAGCTCGGGGCGCTCGCGGCCAGCAGTTTTGGGGCTGGATTCGGCGGTGCCGTCTGGGCACTCGTGTCTTCGGAGGCAGCCGAACACTTTGCCGAGGCTTGGAAAGCTGCCTACGCGCAAGCATTCCCGCATCGAGCAAACGACATGGTCATCCTGGGAGACGAACCTGGAATCCCTGCCTGGACTTCTCCTACAGGATACCTGGCGACCCTGGATTGATTCGGTAATGAGCGCGCTAAACGAGCGTCACTGATCAGTCGAATCGGATGTGTGGCCAAATGCGGAAGAGCCCGAACGCACAAGCCGCAGCCAACGCGCCTACGATGAGGGCTGCTCCTGTCTGACCGTACAACGTATACCCCGTTGCAAAGAGCGATCCGTAGATCATGCCAGCTCCCAGAACCATTCCAAGGATAGCGAGCGGGAAATCTGATCCATCTTCCTGAGCATTGGCGCCAACGCCCTCGGCTATCCGAGTCCAACCACGACCACCCGGACGAATCTTGGTGTAGAATGAGCGCAGCGTCTCTTCATCGGTGGACGGAAAGAGGAATGCGGCGCTGACCCAGGAAATGGTGGTGATCACGACGCCAGCAAGCAGCTGTTGCCAGCCTTCAAGTCCCATGCCGTCGGTGAATGTGAATACCAGGGCAACGACGAAAGAGACGATCATGGCTGTCAACTCCGATTCCGCATTGACTCGCCACCAGAACCAACGCAAAATGAAAATCAGACCTGTACCGGCACCGATCTGCAGAATGATATTGAAGACCTGAAGGGCGTTTTCGAGGAAAAGGGCCAATGCACAGGCGATCACCATCAAGACGACGGTAGCCATTCTTCCGGCCCATACCTGCTCGCTTTCCGTAGCCTGCGGGTTGACGAAACGATGGTACAGATCATTGACAACGATGGAGGATCCCCAGTTGACCTGGGACGACATGGTTGACATGTAGGCGGCGGCAAGTGATGTTACGACCAGTCCCAACAAGCCAGCGGGCAAGTACGTGAGCATGGCTGGGTAGGCCAGATCGTTCCGAACCACGTTCTCTGGCACGTGGGGAAAGCGTTCAGCAATGGAAGCGAGATCGGGAAAGACAACCAGCGAAGCCAGCGCGACCAGGATCCAGGGCCATGGGCGGAGCGCGTAGTGCAGGACGTTGAACAACAGCGTAGCGCTGGCAGCTTCTCGTTCATTGCGTGCCGAAAGCATGCGCTGCGCCAGGTATCCGCCACCACCCGGTTCTGCACCTGGGTAGTAAGCCGCCCACCACTGTAGAGCGATCGGGATGAGGAAGACTGGGATCAGATCCTCCATGGAAGCTTCAGAGAAGGACGGCAGGAATTGCAGGGCGGGGCGGACATTCTCGTGGGTCAGCATGGAGGCCAAGCCACCAACCTCTGGCAAATTCAGTACGTAAATGGTTGCCCATATACTGCCGACCATGGCCATGGCGAACTGGATCATATCTGTCAGTACGACTCCACGCAGGCCTCCCAGTGCCGAGTAGACCATGGTGATCACTGCGGCAATCACGACCGTCTCCAGCGGGGTCCAGCCCATCATCACGCTCCCGATCTTGATCGCAGCCAGCGTCACCGAGGCCATGATGATGATGTTGAAGACGATTCCGAGGTAGACCGCCCGGAATCCGCGCAGGAAAGCAGCAACAGGTCCCGAGTAGCGGATTTCATAAAATTCCACGTCCGTCAGGACACCGGATCGGCGCCACAGGCGGGCATACAGGAATACCGTCAACATTCCGGTAAGCAAAAAGGCCCACCAGGTCCAGTTTCCATCGACGCCCGTACCGCGGACGATATCGGTCACAAGGTTCGGTGTATCGGTCGAAAAGGTGGTGGCCACCATCGAAATACCGAGGAACCACCAAGGCATGGATTGTCCAGCCAAGAAAAAGGATCGGAAGCTCGTTCCGGATCGCTTGGAGACCGATAGTCCAATGATGAGAGAGACGGTAAAAAAACCGCCCATAATGAGCCAGTCGAGTGTGGAAAGCTGCATGGGATGTCGCGAGACAGGGATTGATTCGGGCGCGGGCCGCCCCAAGGTAGACAATCAGCACAAAACCACCTTCGTTTGGCGCGTGACTTTGGGCCGCGCTCCAACTAACTTCCGACCCGATCATCCTTCCTCCGGTCCATCGATCGGTCACTAAAGAATCGAAGCCATGAAAAGACGTAATTTTCTCCGTGCGGGTGCCCTGGCCGGCGTGGGCGCCACGATGGGCAAAGGCGAAGCACTCGCCAAGAATGTCGAAAGCAAGGCGGCTGCCATTCTTTCAGGTAAGGACGACCGAACAGCGCGCATCGGCTTCATCGGCGTGGGTCTTCGTGGACGCAATCATCTGAACATCATTTTGCGAAGAGATGACTGTCAGGTCACGGCCATTTGCGATATCGACCCGGATGCGCTGGCGCAGTCACAGAAGATGATCAGCGATGTCGGTCGCCCGGCTGCGGCTGAATACACGGGCAGCGAGTTGGCATACGAAGAGATGCTCGAGCGGGATGACATCGATGGTGTCTTCATCGCCACGCCGTGGCTCTGGCACACGCGCATGGCGGTCGAGACCATGAAGGCAGGTAAATACGCCGGCGTGGAAGTGTCTGCCGCCAACACGTTGGAAGAGTGCTGGGATCTGGTCAATACCTATGAGGAGACCGGTAAGCCGTGCATGATTCTCGAAAACGTGAACTACCGTCGGGACGTGATGGCTGTTCTGAACATGGTTCGACAAGGCCTGTTCGGCGAGATGATCCATCTCGAATGCGGATATCAGCATGATCTCCGTGCGGTGAAATTCAATAACGGCAAGCAACCCTACGGCGGCGGCGTCGAGTTCGGAGAAAACGCCTTATCGGAAGCGAAATGGCGAACAGACCATTCCGTCCATCGCAACGGTGATCTGTATCCGACACACGGCATTGGTCCGGTCGCGGTCTACACGGATATCAACCGCGGCAACCGATTCGTCTCCCTTACTTCAACGGCTTCGAAAGCACGAGGCCTGCACAACTACATCGTCGATCAGGCGGGTGAGGATCACCCGAATGCAGATGTGGAATTCAAGCTGGGCGACGTGATCACGACCGTCCTCCGGACCCAGAATGGGGAGTCGATCATTGTGAGTCACGATACCAACCTGCCGCGTCCGTATTCGCTCGGTTTCCGCGTCCAGGGAGAAAAAGGTATTTGGATGGATGTGAATCGCTCGCTGATGATCCAGGGCGTAACACCAGACCATCAGTGGACGCCAGCGGCCGAAATGCTCGAGCAGTATGACCACCCACTGTGGAAGAAATATGCCGACCGCGCGACTGGCTCTGGACATGGCGGGATGGACTTTTTCGTGGATCATGCTTTCGTCGAGTCCATCAAGCGCGGGGTGAATACGCCCTTGGACGCCTACGATGCTGCAGCCTGGAGCGCCATAACGCCGCTTTCCGAGGCTTCGATCGCGGCCGGGAGCGCCCCGCAGGCCTTTCCGGACTTCACGCGAGGTCAGTGGATGAAACGCAAACCTGTTTTCGCCCTCGGCGACGACTACTAGCGAAGAAACACGTCATCCGTGGACGACTTCATCGCTCTGTTGAATGATGCGCTTGCTGCGCCCGGTACGGTATTGCTGGACGGTGCGGGTGGACGACCGGGGTCGCAATCCCTGCTCTTCCGGGATCCGCATCGCCAGATCATTGCCCGGACAGGTGCCGAGGTGCGGCGCGCTCTCGAAGCGGTTGAGTCAGCCGCAGCACAAGGCCATGCCGTCGCTGGGTTCATTTGCTACGAGGCCGGTCATGCCGAATGGGAATCCCGATTCTCCGAATTGAGGACGGATCAGGCTTTGCCGGGCGGATTGCCGTTGGTCTGGTTCGGAGTGTATGAGCATGCAACTTCCGTTCCTGCCCAAGTGCTTGAACGATGGGCAGCAGAAGGTGATCACGCGCTGATTCCTGACCTGCATCCTCAAGAGTCGAAACAGGAATTCACGACCCGAGTGGTGCAAATTCGTGATTTGATTCGAGAGGGTGACGTGTACCAGGTGAATCACACCACGCGACTACGAGGGCAATACACAGACACCGCAGAGGCCCTTTTCCGTACGGTGCGTGAGCGGCAGCCAGTTGGTTTCGGAAGCTTCATCCGGCTTGAACATGCCGCTATCCTTTCTTTTTCTCCGGAGCTCTTTTTTCAGCAGCGAGGTACGCGCATCGAGACCGAGCCCATGAAAGGAACGGCGCCACGCGGCGGAACGCCTGAGCAAGATCGGCATCTGCAGCATTGGCTTGCGTTGGACGAGAAAAACCGGGCAGAAAATCTGATGATTGTAGACCTGCTCAGGAACGACCTGTCCATGGTAAGCAAAGCAGGTTCGGTCAGGGTGCCAGAACAGTTCGTCGTGCAAGCGCTACCCTCTGTGCATCAGATGACCTCCCGGATCGAAGCAGAGTTGGTAGAAGGAGCGGACTTTCCTGCCCTCGTGGAGGCGCTGTTTCCATGCGGTTCGATCACAGGTGCTCCCAAACTGCGTGCCATGCGGCGTATTGCGGAGCTGGAAGCAGGTCCACGGGGTGTGTATTGCGGAGCGATTGGATTTGTAGAAGGGGTCGGCGCCGAGCGTCGGTCCGTTTTTTCTGTCGCCATCCGAACGGCCGTGCTGGAGGGAAGGGATCTGACGCTCGGCGCGGGCGGCGGTATTGTTTGGGACTCGGACCCCGACGAAGAATACCGCGAAATGCTGCTCAAGACGCGGTTTTTCTCTTCCTCACCCGACCATGAAGACATTCAGCTTATCGAAACCATGCGGGTCGATGCCGCTCGTGGTATTCCCTGGCTTACGTGGCATTTGGATCGGCTCTCGGCATCTGCGGCTTCGCTGGGGTTCCACTTTGAAGACACATATGTCAGGCAAGCCATTGATGATGCTCTTGAAGGAATCGGTACTGAGGGCGGCCGTCTGCGACTGTTGCTTTCACACAAAGGGGAGGTTTCGATTTCATTTCGAGAGCTGGAGATGATGCCTGCCGGTTCACTCCAGATCTGTATCAGTCCGGTTAGGATAGCCTCTTCGCATCCACGATATCGACACAAGACTACGGATCGAGGGCCCTACAATCAGGCGGCTCAATTCGCTGTCGAGCAGTCCTGTTATGATGCTTTGCTGATCAACGAGCGAGGAGAGGTGACAGAGGGAGCACGCACAAATGTGTTCATTCGGCGGGGAGATCACTGGTATACTCCGCCTCTGGAAAGTGGTCTTCTCGCTGGAGTTGGGCGTCGGGCGTTCATGCTGGAGCATGCCGTGAGCGAGAACGTATTAACCCCCGATGACCTGGGAGCTGCAGACGAAATCCGGGTAACGAATGCCATAATCGGGGAGCGAGTGGCCCACCTTATCGATCAGGATTGAGTACCGGCCTTAGGTCAATCGTGTCCGATGAACTCATCCATCGTTCGTGTGACGCCAAAGAGGTCAGCGAGCCAGTCGTATACCGGCACCGGGAGCAAGCGCAGAGGAAAGGTGATATACACGAAGCGGGGCATAATCAGGCGCCGCTTCTTACGATCAATCGCCTTCATGATCCGGCGAACGGCATAGTCGGGTTTCAATATGGGAAGCAGGAAAGCAACACGGGTCTTCACTCCGTCGAACATTCCGGTATCGATATAGAACGGGGCGACCAAGGTGGTGTCTATCGGGTGTCCCAGGCGCCGCATTTCCAGGCGAAGCGCCTCGTCAAATCCTACGGCTGCGAACTTGCTTGCGCTGTATGCCGAAAGACGTGCTGTCGCTGAAAGGCCACCGGCTGAGGCCACCGTCACGATATGCCCGGATCCGCGCCTGATCATATCCGGCAACACGGCTCGTACCGTATGGAAGTGGGCCTCGACATTCACTGCCATCGTACGTCGGATGTCCTTAGCTGAATAATCCAGCAAGTATTTCCCTGAAACGATGCCAGCATTGTTGATCAGAATATCTACCGGGCCCACCTCCGAGCTGACAACGGCAAACCCCTCCCGGATACTGTCTACATCGCTCAGATCCATTTGAATGGCAGTAAACGCCTCTCCTAATTCGCCGGACACCTCGGCCAGCGCACCGGGATCGATGTCCAAGCCTACCACGTGATCGCCGCGTTCAGCAAACCGGAGTGCAAGAAGTCGACCTATGCCATTACCGGCTCCGGTGATGGCGACAATTCGGGAAGCTGAGGACGGCATAATCACGTGCTGATGGGACAAAAAAAGATTCTGGACGAAGATACTAAGGCGTGGGTTTGGCAGGGTCTCCCTTCGCGAGAGCGGGGAAGGAGGGACCTTCTTTCCGACGAGGGAATTCCCTACACAGAGCCCTGTAGGGGTTACTAAATTCGTCACCGCATTACTGACATATCACTCACATCCCTTCTAGTCATGGAAGATCGTTACCCGGCACCTGAAGCGTTTGCAGCCAACGCACTGATCGGCTCCCGTAAAGCATATGATGAGATGTATCGCCGGTCCGTTGAAGATCCGGGTTCTTTCTGGCGCGAAATGGGCCAGCGAATTGATTGGTTCCAACCCTACTCGAAAGTAAAGAATACGTCCTGGGCCAAGGACGATGTGAAAATCAGCTGGTACGAGGATGGAACGACGAATGCGGCCTACAATGCCCTCGACAGACATCTGGAGCGTCGCGGGGATCAAACGGCTCTGATTTTCGAGCCAGACGACCCCAACGAAACGGCCCAGCACATAACCTATCGACAACTGCACGAACAGGTCAGTCGCCTGGCCAACGTGTTGAAGGCAAACGGTGTCAAGAAAGGGGATCGTGTCACCATCTATTTGCCGATGATTCCCGAGGCTGCTTATTCCATGCTGGCATGTGCCCGGATTGGAGCCATTCACTCGGTGGTGTTCGGTGGATTCAGCCCGGACTCTCTGGCCAGTCGCATTCTGGATTGTGACTCTACAGTGCTCATCACCGCGGATGAGTCAAAGCGAGGGGGCAAATTTGTGCCGCTCAAAGTCAACGCCGACAAGGCTTTGGAGCAGTGTCCAGACGTAACCTGCACCATCGTAGCCCGTCGCAGTGGCCGTGAGGTGCCCATGGCAGCTGGTCGCGACATCTGGATGGATGATGCCATGGCCGCAGCTTCCAATGAATGTCCGGCAGAAGAGATGAATGCCGAAGACCCGCTCTTCATTCTCTACACAAGCGGGTCTACGGGTAAGCCAAAAGGGCTGCTACACACGACGGGAGGTTATCAGGTGTGGGCCTCCATGACCCACCAATATGTCTTCGATTACCTAGAAGGCGATGTCTTCTGGTGTACGGCAGATGTCGGTTGGATTACCGGGCACAGTTACATCGTGTACGGCCCACTCATCAATGGTGCCACCCAGGTCTTTTTTGAGGGCGTTCCAACCTATCCCGACGCGTCTCGTTTTTGGCAGGTCGTGGACAAGCATCAGGTAAACCAGTTCTACACCGCGCCAACCGCTATTCGCGCACTGATGCAGAAGGGTGATGACTTTGTCAAAAGCTCTTCCCGGTCCTCGTTAAGGCTGCTTGGTACGGTTGGAGAACCTATCAACCCGGAAGCCTGGCGCTGGTACCATGAGGTGATCGGTGAAGGTCGCTGTCCCATCGTCGACACCTGGTGGCAAACCGAGACCGGGGGCATCATGATCACGCCGCTTCCAGGGGCGATTGCGACAAAACCGGGCTCGGCGACCGTGCCGTTTTTCGGAATCAAGCCCGCCATCCTGACCAATGAAGGGGAGGAGCTTGAAGGAGCCACAGAAGGCGTAATGGTCATCAAGGACTCGTGGCCAGGCCAAGCCCGGACGATTTACGGGGATCACGAGCGTTTCTACCAGACCTACCTGTCAACATTCGACAATCTGTACTTCACGGGCGACGGAGCGCGTCGGGACGAGGACGGGTATTACTGGATTACGGGTCGCGTGGACGATGTGATCAATGTGTCCGGTCACCGCATGGGAACGGCAGAGGTCGAAAGCGCCCTCGTTGCGCACGAAACGGTTGCCGAGTCTGCAGTGGTGGGTTTCCCGCACGACGTAAAGGGACAGGGTATCTATTGCTACGTAACCCTGAATGCCGGCATCGAATCTTCGGACGAGCTCCGTGCCGAACTCGTCAAGCATGTCCGAACCACCATCGGGCCGATCGCCAAACCGGATTTCATCCAGTTCACACCGGGCCTTCCCAAGACGAGATCCGGCAAAATCATGCGACGCATCCTTCGTAAGATTGCTGCCAATGATTTCGGAAATCTAGGAGATACGTCTACCTTGGCTGACGCATCAGTCGTGGATGAACTGATCGAAAACCGACAAAACCGCTGATAGAACCAACCCGCCAGGTTGTCGCTAGCGGCACCATCCGGGCCGGGGCGCATGCGCCCCGGCCCGGATTCGTTTGGTGTCAGTTTTGAAATCCTTTCTTACCCGAACCGTCTCCCATCAGGCGTATGTAATCCGTGTCTCTTGGGGCTAATTTCACCCATCCCCGGAAGCGCTTTTGCTACCTTTCTGGAATCACTGATGTCTGGTCACCCATATCCTTGCCATGAGCGACGATTTCTCGCTTGAATATCTCGGTATCGAGAACCGAAACATCTCTCGCAACCTATCCCGCGCAAAGCTCTACCAGGACGCTATCCTCTACGACGAGGGTGCGGCCATCTCCAACCTTGGAGGGCTCATGCTACGAAGCGGCGAGAAGACGGGTCGCAGTCCCAGAGACAAGCGCGTTGTCGAAACTGACGGGTTGACCGACGATGTTTGGTGGGGCAAGGTGAACATCCCGCTCAAGCCCAGCAACTACGAGATCAATCGCGAGCGTGCGATCGACTATTTCAACGCTGTCAAACGCCTCTACGTCTTTGACGGATTTGCAGGTTGGGCTCCTGAGTATCGCTTGAAAGTCCGTGTTATTTGTACGAGGCCTTATCACGCGCTTTTCATGCGCAACATGCTCATTCGACCGTCGCAGGAAGAGCTCCAGAACTTCGGGAAACCGGATTTCACGATTATGAACGCTGGAAAATTTCCTGCCAACCGGCATACGGAGCAGATGTCGTCGAAAACGAGCATCGACCTGAATTTCGAATGCAACGAGTTGACGATTCTGGGTACGGAGTATGCCGGCGAGATGAAGAAAGGGGTCTTCTCCGTCATGCATTACCTCATGCCGAAGCAGGGTGTATTGTCCATGCACTGTTCGGCCAACGAAGGAGATGACGGCGATGTGTCCCTGTTCTTCGGTCTTTCGGGCACTGGAAAAACCACGCTTTCAGCTGATCCACATCGTCATTTGATTGGCGACGACGAGCACTGCTGGTCGGATAATGGCGTGTTCAATATCGAGGGTGGCTGTTACGCCAAGGCCATCGGCCTTTCTGCAGAGACGGAACCAGAGATCTATAATGCGATTCGTTTCGGCTCCGTGCTGGAGAACGTGGTCTACGACGAGAGAACACATATCGTGGACTTCAACGATACCAGCATCACACAGAACACCCGCGTTGCGTATCCGATCGATTTCATCGATAACGCCAAGATTCCGTGTATTGGCGGACATCCGAAAAACATCATCTTCCTCACCTATGATGCATTCGGCGTATTGCCTCCGATCTCGAAGCTGACACCTGAACAGGCCATGTATCACTTCATTTCGGGATACACGGCCAAAGTTGCGGGCACGGAAATGGGTGTCGATGAGCCGCAAGCCACATTCTCGGCCTGCTTCGGAGATGCGTTCCTTGTCTTCCATCCTGCCAAATATGCCGAGATGTTGGCTGCCAAGATGAAGCAACAGGGTGCCAAAGCCTGGCTCATCAATACGGGTATGACAGGAGGAGCCTACGGAACGGGCAAGAGAATGAGCCTGAAGCACACGCGCGCGATCATCGATGCCATCCACAATGGTGATCTGGAAGATGTCCAGACCCAGGAGGACCCGGTATTCGGAGTTGCCATTCCGAGTGAAGTACCTGGTGTGCCCTCGGAAGTGCTCGTCCCTCGTGACACGTGGAATGATCAGTCCGCCTTCGATCAGACGGCAGCGAAGCTCGCCGGGCTCTTCACTTCCAATTTTGAGCAGTACCGAGAGGGATCCCCCGAGGCGATTGCCAATGCCGGTCCGCGCGTCTGACCGTCCACTGCGTCGAGGGCGCTATCAATGGTACGGTTCGAAAAGGCGTGGTTCGAAAAGGCGTGGTTCGAAAAGGCGCGGTTCGGCAAGGTGCGAATCCTCCGGGAGGAGAACCCCGCCTGATTCCAGTTACGAAGTCGACGACGTTTGAACCCGCTCGGAAAGCGCCCAGGAGAGGGCGCCATCGACCGGCTCTTGCAGAAGGCGATTGACGTTGGTACCTGGGGCAACGGCTTTGATGGCTTCTGCCAGACAGCGCATGTAACTGTCGCGATGCGAAAGGCCGCCGGCCACGGCAATTTGAATCTGTGTGTCAGGGTCGAGGGACTGGATCAAACGACGGCACTGCCCGGCAAGAGAGACGCACTGCCTTCGTACCAGCTGGCTGGCCTCGAGGTCACCGGCTTCGTTCAGGTCCAGGATGGCCGGAGCCAATTTCGACGCTTGGAAATCGGCCCCGTAAAACGTGTCCAGAACCGTACCGACAGAAGGGAAATCCAGTCCCATTACGTTCGCTACGGCCTCAGAGAGGGGATCCGTTGAATCGGTTTCAAGACAAGAAAGAAGATGTTTCACTGCCGAGCGTCCCAGTTCGTTGCCGCTACCAGGGTCTTCCAGACCTGGCCCCCAGCCTCCCGCACGTATCAATTCATCGCGGTCATTGAGAGCGTAGCATCCCGAGCCCGTGCCGGCAATAATCAGTATGCCATTCCCATTCGGGAATCCAGCACGCAGCGCCACATGGGCATCCGCGACCACCCGAACCTGATTCTCTGGTAAGCCGAGTTGGGCAGCCAGTTCATTTTGCAGGGCATGCGCAACCATGATCGTTCCCGCTCCGGCTGCTCCCAGGCATACGCGGACATCGGTGGCAAGAGGTACGTTTGCCAAGCCTATCCTGATCTGACCTGCGACATGCGCGGCAAACTCGGAAGGTGTGCTTGTGCGCAGATTCACGCTTGGCGCTTCAAACCTGAACGATTGTTCTGAGTCGCTCCAGGCAAAGGCAACCTTGGTTCCACCGGCATCTGCACCAATGGCGACACAGGAACGTTGAAAAGCGTTTTCCGAGTGAGTGGAATCCATACCGGTTCAGCGGGCAGGAATGAAAGTGGTGGATTCGTCGGGCACGGATTGACGGAGTGTCTGAAGAGCAGGGGGGCGGTCTCCTGTCAGGAACGTGCCCAGGAACCGATTGAAGTCGACAGAAGGCCGTCGGAAGTATAACACATCGTTCCGCAGGGACAGAGCTCCCTCCCAGGCAGATGTCGTGCGCATGGAGTCCTGGCTGGGAGGAGAGCCCCACACCAAGGACTGCGGATGACCAGATGCCCTGATCAAGACCGGCTGATACTTGTCCAGGAATCGCTCCTCTGGGCGCCCGCCGTCAGCTGTGCTGGGTCCGCTCCCCGGGAACGTTACGCCGCGCTCTTGCACGGTTTCCCAGCGCCATGAACTCATATCAGGTCCGTATCGGGTTCCGAGCTTCGAGACCGTTTCGGTCAACGCGCTGCGGTAGGCCTGCGCAGTCGCCGAAGAATCCGGAAGTAGCGAAAGCAGGGTTTCCAGTATTGAGGCGCCGGGTTCGGCAGCTCCGTATTCCAGATTCCAGTTCGTCAGATAGCGCAATGCTTCCTGATCCCGTCGGTCGGAAAGCAGGCTGTCAGGCAGATTGGAGACCACGCGCCCGAGGGTATTTTCGGCCGCCAGGGAGAGCGTTGTGGTGAGCCATGAAGTGATGGCCGGAGCGCTGGACAAACCAGCCACGGTTTCACGGGGGCTCAATGCAGAAGGAGCCGATGTGACGAATACGACACCCGGGACCGGTTGGATCACGGTAGCAGGCGTACCAGAAGGGGTGAATCCCGCACCTGCCCATCGAACGCCCTCACCTACCAGAAGCCGTGGTCGGGGTGCATCACCCGAGAGTGCCCCCAACCAGGTCGCGGCATCGGATCCATGCATTGAGCCGCTCCAATCAAGTGTTCGGACTGAGCGCAATTGGTCTGCACGTGGAGGGTCGTCGACCACCAAACGGTGTGCCATCTCATGACCAGCCACGACCTCTTCCTGATCTCCAAATCGAAGGCGGTGATGGGTTGTGCGGACAGCAGAGCCCGGGACCATGACCTGCGTGACCTCGCGGTGGGATCGTCCGGTGAGGGCCCAGGCATCCGCATGTGTACTTCCCACCAGTGGAATCAGTGCACCCGGCACGATGACGCCTGTGAAGCGGCCGGAGCCGTAATCGATATCCGTCTCGGAGAAAAGCGGAATCCCCGTCGATCCCGTGGCCAGGCGGGCCGAAACGTAGGGTTCACCAGCATGCTGGATTCCCGCCACCCAATTCACTGCACTTCCGTGGAAAGCGAGCAGCTGTTGAAGCAGCCGATCCGCATGATCCCAATCCGAAGGGAGAAGAGAAGGGTCAGCATGGTCTGGAGCCGACGATAGCCACGCGAAGAGCCGTTCCACGGCGATGGAATGCTCGGCCTGCCATGATTCGGACTCGATATCCAGAATCAGAAAAGGTGCTGCGCGATTCAGATCTCGTGCCGTTATGGCATCATCAATACCTGCTGCATACGCGGCAAGCAACTGCTGCGAGTCTGGATCAAGCGATTGCCAGGCGCGCTCGGCTCCGTCGGGAATTCGGAGGCGCCGAATCAGGCGATCGGCAGGAAGTGCGTCGGGTCCAAACCATTCTGACAGGCGGCCCATGGCCGCCTGCCGCCACAACACCATCTGCCAGGATCGGCTTCGAGCGTGACCATAGCCCAACATGTAGAGAGCATCTTGAAAGGAGCCAGCCTGCACTGATGTCCCACCCATTTCCGACCATGAGACCGTGCCTTCGCTTGCCACGCGAACAGACTGGATTCGAGACGGTGCGTCCGGCCCGGCTGAAAACGCCAGGTACATGATCAACACCGCGCTGAGCAACAGCCCCGCGACAATCGTTGTCACTGTCCATCCAAACCGCTTGGGCATGCGCGTTCCTACCGTTTCTTGCGTTTCGTCAGCCAGGACTCGAAGGAGGCCATATCCATGGCATTAAGACACTCATGCGCCATCAAACCGCCCTTTCGAGCGGCGACGACACCCCACGTAGTCAAATCCAACTGGTCAATGGAATGCGCATCCGGGTTGATGGAAACAAGAACGCCCAGTTCCCGGGCCAATTCAATCCACTTCCAGTCCAGGTCGAGTCGGTACGGGTTTGCATTCAATTCGACCGAGACGTCAAACTCGGCACAGGCCTCGAGAATCGCGCGATGATCCACCGGGTAGCCCTCCCGCTTCAGGATAAGCCGCCCTGTCGGGTGCCCCAGAATGCTTGTGCACGGGTGACTGACCGCCTTGATGATGCGATCGGTCGCTTCGGCCTCTGTCATATTGAAACCGACGTGGACACTGGCTACGATGAAATCAAAGGTCTCCAGGACTTCATCTGGATAGTCCAAGGATCCATCTTGAAGTATGTCAGACTCTACGCCTGAATACACCTTGAATGCCGTGCCGCCATCGTCCGCGAATTCGGTGTTCAGCTTTCGTATTTCTTCTTGCTGCCTTGCAACCGTCTCGATGGCCATGCCACTGGCCACCTTGAGGGACTGACTGTGATCGCAAATGCCGAAATACGCGTAGCCTCGCTCCCGAACCGCCTCGCTCATTTGCCGCAAAGTGTGGGCTCCATCAGAATAGGTACTGTGATTGTGCAGGCATCCCTTCAGATCAGACACGGTGATCAGGTTGATGGCAGACAGCGCCTCAAGTCGTCCTGATGCATCCGGCAGGTCTCGCAGTTCCGATGCGATCCATGGAAGGCCTGCGTTTTCGAAGAATGCTTTCTCTGTAGAAGCGGGCGGCGCACCGGCGAAGGCGGCAGAAAGCTCGTCAAAAAATTCGCTGGGTCCCGTTTCGAATGCAATCGCTTGGCCAGCGTGGTCGGGTTCGCACACCATGATGTTTACGGCCAAGCCATCACTCAGCCTGCCCTCGTATCGCGTACCGAGAGACTCACTCGCGGCTTGCAAGGAGACCCCGTCGATTTCCGGTTCGGTGTGATGTGTAGATGCGGCGACAAGAGAGATCCGTCCCACTTCATTCAGGCCTCGAGCCAGCTCACCAGTCCATTCGACCGGATTGAACCCTTGTGTCTTCAGGGTTTCAATCATGATCAGGGCTTCCATTCGGGCATCAGCAAGTCGCCGCCTACCTTCAAATAATCGGAGCAACGCTACATTCTCGATGATGGACGTCTGGCTCTTTTCGCCAAACCCATCAAGTTCAGCAATGCGGCCCGTTCGGGCTGCTGCTTCCAGATCGTCCAGCGATTGAACACCGAGCTGCTGCCAGAGCACGCGCGCTTTTTTGGCTCCAAGTCCCTTCACGCTTAGAACATCCAGCAAACCCGGCGGCAGAGCCCCGAGAATGTTGTCACGCACTTCAAACGAGCCATAGGCCAGAATTTCCTCGATCTGGGAAGCCAATCCTTTGCCGATGCCTTTTATTCCGGTCAGTTCACCACGAGCCAGCAAGTCTGCAACAGGTTCTTCAAGGCGTTCGATGGTACGCGCGGCCGAGGCAAAGGCACGGGATCGGAAGGGGTTGCCCCCGGTCAATTCAATCAGGGCTGCAGTTTCCTTGAGTGGCTTGGCCAGTTGTTTGTTGGTCATCAGTGCAGCGTGTTCGCGACAGTGGCGCTAGGGATTACGACGAGCGGGGAGCCCTGACAATCTAATGAACAGCGGTTGTCGACAGGTCGTAAAGTTTGACCGAATCCACAGGGGATCAATCGCGTCGAGGCCTCCGTAAGCCCGATCGCGTGGACCCGCCGTCATCAGACCCTGATCCAATACATTGAGAGCATGAAGAACGAGCAGCGTAAAGCCGCCCCTGAAGACACCCGCATCCGTTACAGAAAATGGGTGATTCCCATTGTGGCCGCCGTCCTTTTCGTCAGCGGTGTACAACTGGATGGATACCTCTCTGACCGCAACGCCGCTACTGCACTTCAGCGGATCGAAGATGTCTTCATGCTGATCAATCGACGCTACGTCGAAAAAACCGATCCGAACGAGATTGCCCAGTTTGCCATCGATGGCATGCTGACGAATCTGGATCCGCACAGTGTCTTCTTCGATGCTGAGATGCTGAAAGGGGAGAATGAGTCATTCGACGCCTCCTTCGAAGGAATCGGTATTTCATTCGAGTTGCTGCCTGGTGACGATGGTGCCGATACGTTAAGTGTGCTGAATGTCATTCCCGGAGGTCCGAGCGAGGAAGCCGGCCTCCAAACAGGGGACCGCATCATGGAGGTCGACGGTACGTCGACGGTCGGTTTCACCGACGATGATGTGCGTCGGAATCTGAAAGGGCCGCGGGGCACTGAAGTGTCCCTGCGTGTCCAGCGTCCAGGCGTCGATCAGATGCTTGAATTCGACATCATCCGGGACAAAATCCCGCTTTACACGCTCGACGCGGCCTACATGATGGAAGGGAAGACGGGATACATCCGTTTGAACCGGTTTGCGCGAACGACCTACAACGAGTTCATGGCCAGTCTCAGGACGCTGAAGGCCCAAGGCATGGAACGCCTGGTTCTCGATCTGCGAGGCAATCGCGGTGGGTATATGCAGATGGCTGTTCGCATTTCTGGAGAGTTTCTGAAAGAAGGGCAGCTGGTCGTTTCTCAGGATGGTTATACCGAAGACAGCAAGGAAGCCTTCTACGCGACGGGCAATGGTCTCTGGGAGGAAGGCCCTGTAATGGTCCTGGTTGATGGATCCAGTGCTTCTGCAAGTGAAATCGTGGCTGGGGCGATTCAGGATCATGACCGTGGATTGATCGTCGGTCAGCGCACGTTCGGCAAGGGCCTGGTCCAAAAGCAGTACATGTTGCGGGATGGCAGTGCGCTTCGACTCACGGTTGCTCGCTACTTCACGCCGTCAGGTCGCTTGATCCAGACCGATTATGAGGACGGGGATCGCATGGACTACCACTCTTCCAAGGCGGCACTGAAGAAAGCAGATGGTACCCAGACAGCTGCTGAGCTGTTGGTGGATGTGCCGGATTCGCTTCGCTTCGAAACGACGGCTGGCAGAACGGTGATTGCCGGAGGAGGCATCATTCCCGATTACATCGTACCAGCAGACAGTCTGTCACCCTTGATGCGAACCGTACTCGGTCGGAGTCTGGAAAATCAGTTCATCCGCACATGGGTGGATGTCTACGGCGCCTCTTTGCGCGAACGGTGGGGAGAAAATCCGGACCGGTTCATAAACGGATTCGAAGTAGATGACGCCATGCTCGATGCGTTTCGCTCTTTCGCCGCAGATCGTGGCGTGCAGCTGGGTGACGACCTGACGGTCGATGAGGCGGCTGCCTCCTTCACCGATCTGGAAATGGCGGAAGAGGCTGATCTTCTGCGGGCGCTACTGAAAGGTCGATTGGCCACCCGGGTCTATGACCGAAGTGCCTGGTATCCTGTGTGGCGACACGTAGATCACCTGTTGCTGGAGTCACAAAAATTGTGGCCATCAGCGGGAGAGCTGGCTGATCTGTATTCCGAGGCACGTTGAAGACCCTACCCCCGCTATGACGCGGACCCGCTCACGATCCATCGCTCCAGGATTTCTGATCATCGAATTCATTTCGATTACGTTTGCTGTATTCCTGGGATTTCTGCTGACTGAATGGCGTACATCCCAAGACCAGGCGCAACAGGCTGAAGGGGCGCTTAAAGCCATTGCTACTGAAGTCTCGTTCAACGAGCGTCAATTCTCTACTCGGACTTCGTACTACAAACGGGTCGTGGCGGAATTCGACAGCCTACAGGCTGCTGGGACTCGTGTTCGAATTGAGGACCTGAGAGAATGGCGCGGTGCAGCGCCTCCGTTGATGCGCGACGCATCATACAAGGCGGCATTGAGTACGGGGGCGCTCAGTCACATTCCCTTCGAGACAGCCAATGCGTTGGCAACGGCATACGCCGTGCAGGATTATGTGCAGACCCTTATCAATTCGGTGATGGGCAATTTCATGTCACCGCAAGCCATGGATCCAGAGACTGTTCAGTTTACCTTCAATGTATTCCTGGATCTTGAGCCAGAGATTCTGGGTGCCTTTCGGGAAGTCGGGACGAATCACCTTCACGCGTTCAGTTATGAGGCTTCTGGCGCTGATTGAGAAGGACTTCTTTCGGTACGGCAACTTGCTCAGCCTCGGTGTGTCTTGGAGGGGAAGCTTCCAATGTTGAAATGAATACGGGTCAACTACTGCATCCTGAATTTATTCGCATTGACAAACGTTGACGGGAAGGGTATTATTCGGCCTGCTTTACGGCCGTTCATCTTTTCCTTTAAATGGATGAGCGGCCGTTTGCCTGACTGGGACTTTGATCCGTCGCTTTGACGGGCTCCCACCAGCGCATCAATTCCATCGACAAACAACCTGTTCTGAATAGGAGGGATGACTTCCATGACGCTTTACAACCTGCTGATGATGTTGCCGCAAGAGGCGGCCGGTGACGAAGGTCTGGTCAATGTTCTCGTCCAGCGATTCAATGAGGGTGGCGACTTCATGTGGCCAGTTCTTATTTCGCTGATCATCGGTCTTGCTATCGCTTTTGAGCGCATCATCACGCTCAACCGAGCAGACATCAACACGCGCAAGTTCATCGTCGAGGTGAAAGGCTCTCTCGAGGAAGGTGGCGTTGCTGCTGCCGAAGAGGTTTGCGCCAACACCCGCGGTCCGGTTGCATCGGTCTTCCAGGCTGGTCTTCTCCGTCACGACGAAGGAATCGAGGCTGTCGAGAAAGCGGTAGTTTCCTACGGCTCAATCGAAATGAGCTTCCTCGAGCGTGGTCTCGTCTGGCTCTCCCTGTTCATCTCCCTGGCTCCGATGTTTGGATTCCTCGGAACGGTTGTGGGGATGGTCGAGGCCTTCGATGCTATCGAATCCGCCGGTGATATCTCTCCGTCCCTCGTGGCCGGTGGTATCAAGGTGGCTCTCCTTACCACGGTTTTTGGTCTGATCACGGCCATCATCCTGCAGTTCTTCTACAATTACATCACGTCCAAGATTGACCGGATTGTGATCGACATGGAAGAAGCATCGATCGAACTGATCGATTCGCTCGTACTGCTGAATGCCGGATCGAGCAACTAAGCTCCTTCTGTCAGAATGACCTTCTTGGTGGCCGGCCGGATACGGCCGGCCACCATCCCATCCAATTGCTGAATTGAAATGGCTGGACTCGTTCCCTATCTCGTTTGGGCCGTCATCATTGTCTCCGGACTGAGCCTTCTTGCAATCGGTCTGTTTGGAATTCGCTCGCTCGTTCAGGGCAAAGTGAATCCGCTGACCATCGTGTTGACCGTGATTCCGATCGCGCTGCTAGGCGTTCTCGGACTCGTCATGGGCGACTGGGCACACGCCGCGGTACTGGCATTCCTGATCTCGCTGGCAATGACGTCTGCCGTTCTGCTGCTCTCCGGACTGAAAGGACTCTTCGGATTCTAGCCTCGGCTGGTTTCCGAACGTTCGTTCAACCACTGTCAAATTGAGGACATTCCATGTCTTTGCTGAAAAAGAAAAAGCGTAAAGAGGCGGAGATCCCAACGTCGTCGATGGCTGACATCGCCTTTCTGCTGCTGATCTTCTTCCTGGTTACCACGACAATTGACGTGGATACAGGAATCGGTATGGTTCTGCCTCCGAAACTGGAAGAAGACGTTGAGCCTCCACCGATCAAAGAGCGCAACGTGCTCAAGATCCTGGTGAACGAGCAGGGCCTCGTGCTGGTCGAAGACCAGCCCTCGGCTGTGCAGCTCATCCGAGAGGAAGTAAAGAAGCACGTGCTGAACAACGGTGCCGATCCTCGCTATGCCGAAGAGACTGGCAAAGCACTCGTTTCCATCAAGACGGCTCGTCAAACGCCCTACGAGAGTTATGTCTCGGTACTTGACGAGGTATGGATGGCTTACTTCGAGATGTGGGACGCAGAAGCGCGCGCTCTCGGATATCCTGATTACGGCGCGTACGTAAACGCGATCGATGAACAGGATGCTGAAAATGCCATTCGAGACAAGATCAAAGCCGCAATTTCCATTGCTGAGCCCGACGCGGCGTAGGCCACTGCTTCAACTGTAAACCTATCACACTTCCATGGCAGGTCACTTTCAAAAGAAAGTAACGACGAAGCAGGATATCCCTACCGCTTCGCTTCCGGACATCATCTTCATGCTGCTGATCTTCTTCATGGTCAGTACGGTGCTCCGGGAAACCACGGTCCAGGTTCGTACAACCCTTCCCCAGGCCGAGGCACTCACCAAGATCGACCAGAAGCGCTTGGTGTCGTACATCTACATTGGTCCCCGTAAGCTCGATGGCAATCGCCTTGGCGAAACCGGCGTCCAGATTGATGACGCCTTGGTAGAGGATCTGGGTAACGTGCGTACCATCATGTACCGCAAGCTGGTTGAACAGCCGAAGTTGATCGTTTCCCTCAAGGTGGACGAAACCTCGGAGATGGGTGTCGTCCTCGACGTTCATCAGGAACTCAGGGAAGCTGGAACACTGAGGATCAACTACTCCTCGCGTCGCGAAATTCCGTCCTGATCGGTTCACGTAGTGCTTGGGCGCTGCGTGAATCAATCCCGAAATCGAAAGGGCTCCGCTTCAGCGGGGCCCTTTTTTTTATTTCTACCCGTAGGTTTGGTGCTTCAGAAATTGTCAACGACCTATGATTCAGCGACTCCAAACCGTTTACCTGCTCCTAGCAGTCATATGCCTTGCCATCCTGTTCCTGGCGGATGGCGCCTGGACCGGTCCGGCTGCTTCCACCTATTCCTGGTTCGTGCCAGTGGCCATGGGATTGTTCGGTCTGGCCGCGGCAGGTGGTGTCACTTCCGTTTTCTTGTACAAAGACCGTAAACGTCAGCGCAGTCTGGTAGTGGTCTTGCAGCTGGTGGTACTGGCCGGTCTGCTGCTCAAAGTCATTCTGAGTTCTCTGACCGGTGGTTTCGCATCCATTTCTTCGGATGCCTCTTTTGAGTATTGGGTGGGCTTCGGAGCGCCGATTATGGCGTATCTCATGTTTTTGATGGCCCGTCGCGGTATTGACAAGGACATCTCTTTGATCAAGTCGATGGATCGTCTCCGGTAATGTCCGGACAGTACCCCGATCACTCGTCGTTAAAGGCTTGGCTGGTTCTTGCCGTCGGTCTGAGCGCCATTTCCACGAGCGTCCTGTTCATTCGCTGGGCCTCATCAGCTCCCGGTGAAGCGGTTGCTGTCTGGCGAACGGTTTTTGGTGCCCTGCTGCTTGCTCCAGCTGCCTTGTGGAAAGCCCGGCCCGAAATGAAAGCCCTCTCGGTGAGGGATTGGGTACTCATAGGTATTTCGGGCCTATTCCTGGGACTGCATTTCGTGACGTGGATCAATGCCCTCTATTTCACGAGTGTTGCGTCGGCCTCTGCGCTGGTAGCGCTCAGCCCGCTGTTTCTCGCGGCGCTGGGATTCATCATCCTGAAGGAACGGCTCGGGGCGCGGGAATCAGCAGCTCTTGTGATAGCCATTCTTGGAGCGGTAGCGCTGGGCTGGGTCAACAGGACGTCTGGCTCCGGGCTGGGATCAGATCCGATGCTTGGCAACACACTGGCACTGAGCGCGGCTGGATTTGTCTCTGTGTACTTGCTGGTCGGTCGGTTCGTCCGTCAGCGTCGTTCGTGGCTGGCCTATGTAGCGCCTGTGTATGTCGTCACGGCCCTGACGACCGTGGCTGTGGCGCTGGTACAAGGCATTCCACTATTCGGGTGGGGCTGGGAAGTCTACGCGTTGTGCCTGGGCATGGCGTTCGTACCACACCTCATGGGACACGGATCGATAAACTGGTCCCTGAAATACCTTTCGGCCGCATCCGTTGGACTTGCCTCACTGGGTGTTCCCGTTCTGTCCTCGCTCTGGGGCGCGTTGGCCTTCAATGAAATCCCGTCATGGCCCGCATTGGGTGCTATGGCCGTTATCCTGGCTGCGCTGGGGATGTTCATCCACTCTCAGCGTAGCGCCTGATCAGACGACGCAATCAGCTTCCGTGACCGATTTCACAGGTCATGTCGTCGCCGCAACACATGGGTGACTTCACCTTGCCGTGTCCGTCCGGGCAACGCGATACAGCTACTTCAGCACCTGAACCAGTGATGATGGTATCGTGGATGAGTTCTTTGTCGCAGTGACCGCAGGTCATTGATCCAACGCTCATGCCGCATTTGTTGCACGTGTAGGCTGCCATGGTTCGAGTAGACTGGGTTGATGAATGGTATTCCTGGAATATAAGACGCTTCAATCTAGGTTGAGCTCGTGTTCGGGCAAATCGGTAAATCGTGTTCGTCCGCGAAGGAAATAGTCTACAACCACAGTGCGGCGATAGGGCAGCGGGATGTATGGCAAGTCAGGATCCGTGATCAGAGATTTCATACGATGAGCCGCTGCATAGGCGCGCACGATGGCCCAGCCTTCACGTGCATCCCCCTTCAAGAGGGCGCGCAGGGCGGCCGTTCCATCCAGGACAGGGCGCACAAGAAGCGTGAGGAGCCAAGTCCGGGTTGGTTGGTTCCGATACAGCATGAGCAGGTTATTGCGGAAGTTCAGATACGTCTTGCGCGGATTTCCTGCCGGTAAGCTCCCTCCACCGATGTGGTAGACTTCAGATTCTGTGACACATTCGATCGACCAACCAGCGCGACGGATGCGCCAGCAGAAGTCGATTTCCTCCATATGCATGAAGAAGGCTTCTTCCAGGCCTGATGCCTGCTCCCATGCGCTCCTTCTCACCACCAGGCACGTCCCTGACGCCCAGAAGATCTCCCTCGTTGCATCGTACTGTCCCGTGTCTTCCTCCAGCGTATCGAAAACGCGACCGCGGGCAAACGGATAGCCCCATCGATCAAGGAATCCACCCGCCGCACCTGAGTATTCGAACATGTTCCGCGCGTCAAACTGGTGTAGCTTTGGTTGGGCCGCACCAAGTCCTGGTGCGTCCTCGAACCGAGCTACTATCGGCTTCAGCCACCCGGATGGCACTTCAACATCATTATTGAGTAGGACGATCAAGTCACCCTGGGCATGTTTGGCAGCCTCGTTGTTTCCTTTGGCGAATCCCCAATTTTCGGGATGACGGATCACTCGAACGGAAGGAAAGGCTTCGCGGACCCAGGCGGCACTTCCATCCGAAGAGGCATTATCTGCCAGGATGATTTCCAGGCCTTCAAATTTCGTGGCGACCACGCTTGGAAGGCAACGCTTCAGCAAGCTGAGCGCGTTCCACGATACGATGATGATGGATACCCGGATTTCGTTCATCGTTCAAGGCTGAAGCTGCGACGATGGTAGGCCGTCGGTCCGAGTGTGGCCAAGCCCTTGTAGTGGGCAACCGTCGGATATCCCTTGTTTGAGTCCCATCCAAAGCCGGGATGTTGGACATGCAGTTTTTGCATGATCGCGTCGCGGTGGGTTTTTGCCAAAATAGATGCTGCTGCCACCGAGTGAGACCGGGAATCGCCTTTGATGATGGTTCGCGAAGGAATGTCGAGTCCAGGGATATCTGTATTCCCATCAATCAGCACGAATTCGGCAGTCGTTGCCAGTGAGGACACTGCGCGACGCATGGCCTCCATGGCCGCCCAGAGAATGTTCATACTGTCAATCTCGGCAGGTGAGCACTCGGCCACACTCCAGGCCACCACATTGTCACGGATCTGGTCAGCCAGGCGACTGCGAGACGGTGCTGAGAGTGTTTTGCTATCGGCCACATCATCAATCCGGGAATCTGGATGCAAGATCACAGCGGCTGCTACCACGGGTCCGGCCAAACATCCTCGTCCGGCTTCATCCGTACCCGCGACATGCATGGTACCCCGCTCCCACAGAGACTTCTCGAACGCCAGGTCCCCGGTTTGGGCCTGGCCGAACAGGTCGGGTTGATACAAATGGGTGCTCATGGGGAAATCGCGGGTTGGCCGGCGGGATTACGAGCTCTTTTCTGTGAACTGGTCCGGCAGATCGTTCTCGTAGAGCACCGTGTCACCGGGTCTGCAATGCTGTTCGATCCATGCATGGGCCTCAAAAAGGCTATACACCGAATGAATCCGTTCTTCCGGGAAACTGCCGTCGACAAGTCCCTCGCGAATCGGACGGGTCCTTTGGGGTCCTACCAGAATGGCATCATCGGCACTGGCCGCTATCTGTCTCCCAAACGCTCTATTCAGGACCGTCTCCTGCTCTCCCAACTCGATCATTCCCGGGGTCACAATGACCCGACGGCCTGCCATCTGACTCAGGACTTCGACCGCGTTGGCGGCGCCGACCGGATTGGAGTTGAAAGCATCATCGAGAATCGTCAGGCCGCGCTCTTGACGGATCGAGAGGCGGTGGGGGACCGGCTCAATCCGGTCGGCGCCTCGTACTGCTTGCCGCAATCGCAGGCCCGCGGCCATCCCTACACCGATCGCTAAAAGGATATTGAGCACATTGTGTCGCCCGAGCAGTCGGGTTGAGACCGCGGCCCGATCTCCGTCATTCGATACCACGTCGAAACGCGCGCCATCCACTTCATATCGAATGTTCTCAGCCCAGCAATGACCTTTTCCTGGCGTCGTGGAGACCGTCAACAGAGAGAATTGATCATCATTCGAGCGACTATCCCGAATGCTGGTAGCACCTTGAAGTACCCGTTCATCGTCTCCGTTGACTACCGCCGTGTCGCCCTTTTTGAGCGGATCCAGAATCGTCAACTTTTCTCGGGCGATGGCCTCGATACTGCCCATTGATTCGAGGTGCGCCACGCCGATGGACGTGATGACAGCGATATCCGGTGTGGCGATTTCGGTGAGCTCGGCGATATCACCCGGATGCCGAATACCCATTTCCAGCACCAGGAAACGGTGATCGTCATTCAACTCATTGTTGATCACCTTGCTTACACCCATAGGCGTATTGAAAGAGCCAGGTGTTGCGAGTACCGGGAATCGCTGGGCCAGAATCTCACGCACGGCAAATTTGACAGACGTCTTTCCGTACGATCCGGTAATGGCAACGGTGCAAAGATCGGGTCGCTCCAGCAGCCGCGCGCGTGCCTGCGTCTTGAATCCCTCGTGCACACGCCGCTCATACGGGGAAATCAGGGCCGCTGAGATGGCAACTACGGAAGGTGCAAGCAGGTCCACCAACCAGAACCCGGCAAACCACACGACAACACCATGAGCACCCGCCCAAGACCAACCCAGCATGCCGCCAATCACCAGAAGTGCCAGGTCGATGGCAATGCACACACCTCCAAGTCGCCTCATGCGCGGCGTCCAAACCACGGGTTTCTTCGTCCGGTCCCGCCGGTAGCGCCGCGATGAAATAAAGGCGACGGTCCAAGCTGTCGCCAGGACGGTCCCAAAAAGCTGCTCGGAGCCTGGCGTCCAAGGCGCAACGAACCATCCAGCCGTGAGAATCACGGCTCCTGCAATATGTGACGGGCGCATGCGCAGATCGAGCAGGGGACCGCTGAGCGAGGCGCGGAAGGCGGCCGGTTTGTAGCCCGAAAGCTGGAGGCGGTGAAGAAAAAACCGGGTACGCCGTCCTGCTCGCCAACTCGCGAAGAGCGAAGCAATCAGACATGCTATGATGGTCAGTGGGGTCACTTCGATATCAGCGTACGTACGGCTTCAGCGATCACATCGGGGCGCTCTTCCTGTACAAAATGTCCCGCATTGGGGATGGTGTACAGACCTGCATCCGTCAGGCCGGCTTGCATGGTCGCCAATTGCTCGTGGGTAATTGCATGGTCTGCGTCACCGCGGATCAATAACACGGGACAGGGGACGTCGGGGAGGAGATCGCTGACATAGTGATTCACTGTGCGGACGAAGGTTTCCCGCATGGGACCTTCCAGGGACCGGTAGTCCGAAGATCCCAACATTCGCCAAAAAAAGGAGTGACGCAGCCAATCGAGACCTGCCCGGCGGATGGGCCCCGGCAGTACTTGAAAGGGCGCTTTCAGTATCCGGGCAGTCCAGGACCTGACGTAATAGGCTGCGGTGCGTCGTCTACGGATGCCTGAGGGCGCAATCAGGGTCATGGAGGTAACCCTTCGGTTTCCAGCGCGCGTTGCAGCCCAGCTGATGGCGGCTCTTCCGCCGTTACTGTGCCCGATCACGCTGAATACGCTCCAGCCTAGATGTTCGAGAACCGCATCCACTACATCCAGATGGCCTTCCATACCGTACCCATGAGCCGGTGCAGGCGATCTTCCGTGGCCAGGAAATTCAACAGCAGCGACTCTATGGTCTGGTTTCAGGTGGCTGATCAGCCCTCGCATGTGCTCAGTGGATGCTCCCCAGCCATGCAGAACCAGGATGCGCGATCCGTCCAGGGGGCCGTGGACCTCGACATGAACAGGCATGGAAATCCCTTCAACGCTGACGTCCACGATGGATTCTGGCAAAGCTTCAGGGGTAGATCCCGCCATGCTTCTTTCGGCGATACCGACACGATTCCCGTCTTCCGAATCCGGATTTTGATCGAGTCTCATGGGGTATTCGTTGTCGGCGGGGCGATTTCCCGCTATATTATCTCATTATCTCCCGCTCCGAGGTGCACCCACCTGGGGCGGAAAAGGGATTCAACGCTTGCCGATCCGGTGGCGAATGCATCCTGACCCGTTTGGCGTTCCAAGCAGCCTCCATCATTTCGAGGAGGCGAATGAACACGCCAGCAGGAAGAAGACACTGGCAAGCTGAGCACACCGCTATAGTATGCCGCACGGCAGGCAGGGTGGAAAGATAGTGATCGTGGTTGTCTTATCCCCCGACTCCTATTCGATGCCTGCGCTCTGAATTTCTCACTTTTCATGTCACTTCATGTCCAATCAGGGCTCAAACAGGTCGTCCAACCGAGGATCAGGAAATCGATCCAAAGGCCAGGGCGGTAATCGCTCGAATCGACGCAACAATAATTCTCGCAACCGTTCCCGGAACAACAGAGGAGGTGGAGGCCGCGGAGGAGGGGAAACCAAACCCTTCGAAGGCGTGCTGGAAATGATCGGAGACAAGGGGTTCGGTTTCGTCCGCGAATTCCGGCATGACTTGCCTAAAGGGGATTCCGATCCATTCGTTTCACCACAGCTTATCAAACGCCACAAGTTGCGGGATGGGGTGGTTTTTGACGGGGAGCTCCGCCAGGGCCGAAAGGGCGATTGGCAGGTCAGCAAGGTGGAAAAGGTGATGGGGCTCCTGCCAGAGGACTGGGCACGGACCAAAGATTTTGACAAGGGGCATATCGTCTATCCTGATGAAAAACTGAACCTGGTCACGTCGCCAACGAATTTCACTACCCGAATCGTCGATCTGGCCTCTCCGATCGGGAAAGGTCAACGCGCACTTATCGTAGCGCCTCCTCGCACGGGCAAGACGTATTTGCTCAAAGAAATCGCGGCCGCCATAACCGAGAATCATCCGGAAGTAGAACTGGTGGCGTTGCTCGTGGACGAGCGCCCGGAAGAGGTAACCGATTTCAAGCGCACGACAAGTGCAACGCTCTTTGCCTCGTCCAATGACCGGGGCGAGGATAACCATGTTCGCGTCTCGCAGCTTTCGCTGGAGTACGCCAAGCGTCTGGTCGAAATGGGCAAGGACGTAGTGATGCTCCTCGATTCACTGACCCGACTGGGACGCAACTTCAACCTGTATCAGCAGGGAAGTGGCCGCACGCTTTCAGGTGGTCTGGATGCGCGAGCAATGAACATTCCCCGAAAGATTTTCGGCGCTGCCCGGAATATCGAGCACGGCGGATCGCTCACACTTATTGCAACTGCGCTGGTTGATACGGGCAGTCGCATGGATGAGGTCATTTTCGAGGAGTTCAAGGGTACTGGAAACGCTGAGATCGTACTGGACCGCGAAATGGCTGACAAACGTATTTACCCAGCCATCAATTTGCGCAAAAGTGGTACCCGCAATGAAGAGCTGCTCATTGATCGTGACCTGATCGATCAGCATCACCGACTGTTCCGTGCCTTGAATAGTCGTTCCCCTTTGGACGCGATGCAGGCTCTTCAGCGACACATGCAACAAAGCCCCTCTAATGAGGACTTACTGAACGGCCTGATCCCATCGCGATAGTTCCCGGTTTGCTGTCTTGAGGTCACGTGCGCAACGCGTTTGTGTCATGGAATCGGAAACCAAGGCACGAAACGGGTTGATGGCATGGGCAGAGAACGAGCAGGGTGGCCGCGGGAACGGCTGTTTGTGCATGGCCCAGATGTGCTCAGTGAATCCGAACTCTTGGCTCTCCTGCTCGGTACCGGTGTGCGCCAGCGGACCAGTCTTGATCTGGCCAATCGGCTGATGCACGACGCGTCTTCTCTCCGTGACCTTGCCGCCCAAGGTGTCAGGGATTTCACCCGCGTCGAAGGCATCGGCCCGGGAAAAGCCGCTCGTCTGGCTGCCGCTTTCGAGTTGGGTCGTCGCCTCCGGCGAACACCACGCGAGGCGTCTGTCACGTTTCGATCTCCGTCTGATGTCCATCGGGAGTATGCTCCCATCATGGCTGACCTCCGACGGGAAATCTTCCGCGTCATCCTGTTGAATACAGCCCATGTACGAATTGGCGATTTCGTGGCATCCGAAGGCGGTATCGCGTCCAGCATTGTGGAGCCGCGCTTGATATTCAGGCGAGCCATCCTGGATCATGCTGCTGCTGTCATTTGCATTCATAACCATCCGTCCGGAAATCCCGAACCCAGCAAGGAAGACGTTGCCGTCACCCGTCAAATCGTGCTGGCGGGTCAGGTAGTGGGGATTCCGTTGCGTGATCACGTCATCATCGCTTCGGATACGTTCACGTCGATGGCCCAGAGGGGATTGCTGACTCCTTGATCCTGCCAGCGCGGAGGTCACGGGTGCACAGCCGACCACGGAAAAGATCGGCAGGATTTTCAAAGGACGGATGCGGGAGGCAGATCGTACAGTGCGTACCTTTCGTGCTTCCTGATCCCATCCATTCCCTTCCAATCGGCTGACATGTCCGACTTGTTCGAAAAGATCGTCTCTCTATCGAAGCGCCGTGGCTTCATTTTCCAGTCCTCTGAAATCTATGGCGGGCTTTCGGCCACTTATGATTATGGGCCTTTGGGCGTGGAGCTGAAGCGCAACGTCACGCGGCGTTGGTGGAACGCGATGGTTCATCGTCACGAGAATATCTCGGGCCTGGACGCTGCCATTCTGATGCATCCCACGACGTGGAAGGCATCAGGGCACGTGGATGCCTTCAACGATCCATTGATTGACGATAAGACGTCCAAGATGCGCTACCGTGCCGATCAGCTCATTGAGGGACATATCGACCGGCTTCGCCGCAAGGGAAAGGATGAGGATGCTGACCGGGTGTATCAGGCGCTAGTAGACGCTCTGAATGCTGAGGATTCAGCCAAGGCGCTCTACGACGTGATCATGGGTGAGGAGATCCGCTCACCTGACTCGGGCATGTTCGACTGGACCGAGGTGCGTCACTTCAACCTCATGTTCGATACCACGGTTGGGCCAGTTTCCAATCCGGACAACAAGATCTATTTGCGGCCTGAAACGGCTCAGGGAATCTTTGTCAACTTCCACAACGTGCGCGAGACGGGTCGTCACCAGGTGCCGTTCGGTATCGCTCAGATCGGAAAAGCTTTCCGCAATGAGATCGTGGCGCGGCAATTCATCTTCCGGATGCGCGAATTCGAGCAGATGGAGATGCAGTACTTCGTCAAGCCTGGCGCGCAGATGGAGGCCTTCGAGCAGTGGCGGGAAGAGCGCATGCAGTGGCACCTTGACAACGGTATCCGGGCATCCAAGCTGCGTTGGCACGAGCACGAAAAGCTGGCGCATTATGCAGATGCAGCTCAGGATATCCAGTACGAATTCCCGATTGGATGGCAGGAAGTTGAAGGAATCCATTCCCGTACGGACTTCGACTTGAAGGCTCACCAGGAGCATTCCGGGAAGAAAATGGAATACTTTGATCAGCAGGCCAACGAGAAGTATATCCCGTACGTCGTGGAAACGTCAGTCGGTCTCGATCGCACCATCTTGACGCTTCTTTGCGAAGCGTACAGGGAAGAGGAGCTCGAAGGAGACAGCCGTACGGTCATGAAATTCCACCCGCGTCTGGCCCCCATCACGGTGGGTATTCTGCCGCTGGTCAAGAAGGGAGGCATGCCAGAATTCGCCCACAAAATCGAGGACGAACTGAAGCAGCACTTTAATACGTTCTACGATGAAAAAGGCGCCATTGGACGTCGCTATCGTCGAATGGACGAAGTGGGTACCCCATTTTGCATCACGGTCGACGGGGATTCGTTGGAGGACGGCTCCGTGACGGTTCGCCATCGTGATTCCATGCAGCAAGACCGCATAGCTGCCGATCAGTTGGCCGGATTCCTGATCAATCAGATTTCAGGCTGGAAGCCCAACTGATTCAGGTAATCGATCCCTGACGTTACCCGGAGGAACACGTTCTGGCTTGCTAGTGCGAGAATTGATCCAGGAGCCAAGCTGCAATTTCGTCGCGAGCTTGTCGAAAGGCTTCTACGCGCTCTTCGGTGCTGGATGTTACCCGTGATGGATCCAGGAAACCCTTGTGGATGGTGGCTTTGCGTCCTGGCTGGTAAGGGCAATGCTCCCGAGCATCGTCACATACGGTAACAACAAAGTCAGCCTCCCAGTCGCCAAGACCATCGATGGTTTTGGAGGACAGTCCGTCCGCACTCACCCCGGCTTCTGCCAGCACAATGAGGACTTCCGGTTTGACGCGTGTCGCTTCGGTTCCGGCGCTGCGAACATCAAAGCGATCTCCAAAATGGTGACGCATGAGCGCCTCGGCCAATTGGGAGCGGGCGCTGTTGTGGGTGCAGAGAAAAAGAATGGTTGATCGGTCTGAAATCAAGGGAGACTATCGGACGGGGTTGGTGAATGGATGGGGCATCTTACGGATAGGCTGCCTAAAAAAGGCTCAGAGATCGAGTTATGAAACCATTATTTCTTCTCGTCAAAACCGGGCTCTAAGCCCAATGACAGGATCGAATCGCCGCTGGATGGAATACAACGTCTGGCCTGACGTGGACGCGGCCACACGGTACGTGTAATGAGCATCCATCAGGACCCAAACTTGTCGAAGCAGCCGCAGGTCGAACTGGAATCGCATGCGATTTTCTGGACCCAGATCGCCAAAGAGAGACGTGAATCCTTTCAACCCCCGACGGTCCTGGGCGATAGAAATTCTGACATCGCGTGCGTGGAATTGCAATCGCAAGTGATATTCGCTCAAGCGTTGGGTTCCATGATAGCGTTGAAAGGCATACCAGAATTCAAGCCGCTCAAAGAACAGGATGCGGGATTCGAACAGAATGGAATTTCCACGTTTGATCTCCCTCAAGGGCAAGTCTGCCCTCACGTCCTTACCATCGGCTGCAATTCCCCGGCCTGGGCCGCTCACTTCATAAAAAGCGCCGAACAGGGCCGGTCGAAAGTCTGAACTGTTGTAGTGCAGGGCAAGGGAGAGATGCAGGCGAGCCAGATCAATGAAGTTGGCATTTTCCAGATTGGCTCCCACCAGCAAGCCCTGTCCGTAGTCAGGTAGCCACGCGACGCTTGCAAATGGGACGAAATCGAAACTGCCATTCCTGTAGGCGGTCATCCGGACTTCCCCTTCGAAGGCCTTGAATGGGTTACCGGTATCGGTTCTTGCCCGCTCATCCTGAATCACAGCGGCGGCAACTTGCAGAGACGTAATGCCTGGTCGCCCATGATAAAAAGGGGAAAGCGCAAGGCGCGCGCCGGTGGTTGCCCGACGAGTGATATCGGAGGTGAATGCTTCCAGCGTCTGGTGCTGACCGTGCAGGCGGACTTCAGCTCCGACACTGCGGTCGTCCCAGGATGCTTCGGTTGAGAAGAAGTTGACCAGGTGACCACTCCCGAACCGCGTGCGGTTGAGCGTTCCCAGGCGCACATATCGACCCTTGCCAAGCGGTTGATAGCGGAGATGATCCAGTGTTCTCAGTACGTCTCGCCACTCATCCGATTCGGGATCGTGTGTGCCGTAGACCCCGGAGCGGAAGCTGCTTTCCATTCGAAAGGCATGATGCGAACCGCGGGAAGTAACATCAAAACGACCGACGCCTCTCCACTGAGGACCAATCAAAGAGAACCCGGTGGCTCCAGTAAATTCAGTGAATGCGTCCCATCGAGCGGATCGTGTCTGTTCGGAGGGATCGTCCAGGGATCCAAAGACATCCTGCGCTTGCGCATCATCAACCAGTTGCAACGTGCTAAGCAATGCGATGCACAGCCATACCCTGCCGACAATCAGACTCCAGGCGTCATGGCTGTGATGCAAAGGGATCAGGTGTGTTATGCGAGCGCTACAATGTCGCACGTATGATGAGCGTGGAATGACGGTGTCGAAAAAAATGAGAGTGCGGTGAAAGGGTACCAAGGAGCTCTCGCGGCCCTCATCTTTGATCAAACCTAGGATGAAAAACCGGAAGAAACGAGCATCGCTGGCAGGACACCCGGCACCAGCTGCGGCTCGGACAGTTGCACTACCTCCTTATTTATCTGACATCAACCTGACGCGCCTACATGGAGACGCTCCCCCTGTTTCCCCTCGAAGTAGTTCTCTATCCCAACGAGGTACTTCCATTGCACATTTTCGAGGACCGTTACAAGGCGATGATTGCGCAATCGATTGAAAACGATACCCCGTTTGGCGTCGTTCTCAGGACCGATGGTGTCCTCAAAGAAGTGGGGTGCACGGCATTAGTCTCCAAGGTGACCGAAACGTTTGATGACGGCTCCAGCAATGTGATTGTAACGGGTCAGGAGCGATTCCGCATATCCGAAGTGCATAATCGTCATGCATGGATGTCAGCCGATGTCGAGCCCGTTACAGATCTGAAGGCGGCTCAAAACCCCAACATGGTGGATCGCCTGATTGCCCAGCATATCAAGCTGTTGGAATTGGCGGGACGGACGCCCTCGCCATCTCTGTATGAAGATCGGGATCGCCTCTCTTTCTTTGTGGCGCACAATGCTGGATTGACGCTTGAACAGAAGCAGGATGTGTTGGAAATACGGGCCGAATCGATGCGGGTCGAATACCTGATTGCCCATCTGGAACGATTTATTCCAGCGGTGGAAGAGGCTGAGCATGTTCGACAAAAGGTGCGTTCCAATGGTCACTTCAAAGACTTTCCGCCGGAAGTATGATGACTTCCGGTTCGATCAAGGCTCGTCAATCGGCATGATAATTGAGGAAAGGCGCTGTATCTGATCACCATTTTGCGTCAACCCTGTGACCCGAACAACCGCCGTTCGTCTGGGCATACCCGTCGGGATGCTTTCTCGCCGTATCCTTTTACCCGTAGGATTGCTTCTACTGGCCGTTATCGCTGCCCTGTCGTTTTGGCAATTTGAACGGGTTCAGGCACGGCTGTATCAAGAGCAACGTGCTGCGCTGCGAACTGTATTCGAGCTGAGCCACTTCGTCCAGAACGGTAATGGTGGATTGGGCATTATGGCTCGAAATCGCGGATTTGAGCGTGTATGGGTACTCAGTGCCACGGGTGACATCCTGGATTCAAATCGCCCCCAGGAGATTGGCGCGCGTCTGGAGGATCGGTGGTGGACACAGCTGCGTGATCTTCCATCCGGGTTGCACCAGGAATCCACCCGATTCGGTGACCAGCAACTTGAATTGTTGTCGCTTAATGCTGTTGAACTGGGTCGCCAGGTGGTAGTGGTTTCGAGACCGGCACAGGTATGGCCCGTCTGGATCTTGAATGCGGGGCTTATTCTCGTTGCGGGTCTCGTTTTGTGGATGGCCCTGGCATCGCTCGTATTGATTCATTTGCGCCGTCGGGTGGAGCATCCCTCGAAAATGCTTGATGATCGGGCCTTGGAATTGATGCGTGGCAGTAACGTGTCAGAGGCGCAGCTCGACCGCCTGCACGCAGAAACGGCTCCTTCGCTCGGAGGACACGCTGACTGCGTCGTGGACCTTGCTCGCAAGCTGCGGAAACAACACGCCGCTGCTTCCCAATCCTCCTCCCAATTTTCTGTGCTCCTGAACGCCTACCCTTCGCCTGTCTTTTTGTTGGATGGGTCCCGTCGACTGGTTGAGGCAAACGACGCCTTGGCGGATGCCTTGTCCATGGATCTTGATTGGATTCGCGGACGGGATCTGGTGGTGCTTGCTGAGTGGATACCCGTCGCGCGGTTGAATCGTTGGCTGGACCAAACCAGGTCATCATCGTTCGGAATTCGACGTATGCCCTGGGTGCATGACGCTGTTCCCGCTGACGAAGAGGATGCTTCTGCTGAAACTCGTTTTGTCACGATTGCCCCAATGCCCATGGTAGGGGGAGCAGGACATTTGATCGTTATCGAGGAAGCAGACATGGTTTCGGTCCACGTCGCTGATTCTCGTGATAGCGGAGTACGGATCGATACACCACCCGATCGCGCTCCAGATGAGTCGATGGTCTCCGCAGCCGACATTCCGGCAGGCGCCCAGGAAGCAGTTGAAAAGGAACTCGGTGGTGATGGGCAGTCTGGATCAATTCCTGACCTTTCGGTGCGCCAGCCAGCGCAATCGGACGCCTTCTCCGAAGTCATCATGCGATCTGCGGGACTGGTGGCCATTGCATTCAGTGAGGAAGCCAGGACGGTCTATTGGTCCGAAGGAGCAGAACGCCTGACAGGACTTGCGATATCGGATGTTGCCGACCTGAAGTCCTTCACGGACACCGTATTCCCTCATGCCAAAGAGCGCTCACTCTTCAAATTGTGGCTGGACTCAGAGCCAGAGGATCGTTCTCAGGAACTCAAAATCCGGACCCGGGATGGTATCCAGTCCAGCGTTTGGAGAGCTGGCGAATGGCATGATGCAGTCGGTAGGGAAATCGGCATGCTTTGGACAAGCCTGGATCCCGCGTTGATAGCGACTGAACTCGAGGGTAAGGACCCTTCCGCGGGGGAACCCGCACTCCCGTCGGAGGATTCATATGAGCTACGAGTGCAGGGTTGAGGCTTGTCACTCCCTACTTCATTAGGATCACAGATATGTCGGATCAGCGGACATCAGCAGACATCTTCGGACAACTCGAGTTGATCCGTTCGCAGTTGTCACGGATTCATCATGATCTGAATAACCCGCTCTCTGTTATCTCAGGAAATGCGGAGTTGCTGGCCGAGCTGTCCCGTGCGCTCGGAGTGGATGAAGACCTGGGCGGCCCTATTGACGATCTGACGACCGCCGTTGACCAGCTGACCGAAAATGTGGACCGACTCCTTGCGGTTCGAGGTCTGCTCAGCGAGTTGACCAAACAGCTCGACGGGACTTCCTGACCATACCGCAGTCCTTGCAGGAACATCCTCCCCCAGACGCCTATTATGCACCGCGACCAATCCTGATCAACTTCCTTCTCTCGACCCGGGGGAAGCGAGCGGCAGGACCACTTTTAGGTAATCGTGCACCGACCAGGCTCTCAAGGGTCCGGTTTCTGATTCGTCAATCAATCTGATGGCAAATTCGTCCTGGGTATTCCGCGCCGAGAAGAGTGCGCTCCGGAATGGTCTGGCTGAAGCTCATGTATGCAGAGCTGCTCCACGAGTGTATTCCGCGTGGGAGCGTCAGCTGACGTGGATGGCCGTGGTATTGCTTTTGGCATCCCTGTTGCCCACGATTTCCCGTGCACAAGTATCGGTCGTGGAAGAAAGCCGCACAGCGCAAGGCGTTGTTCTCGCATTCGAGTTCACATGGGACCAGTCGCTCACGGCATTTGTCGATTCATCGAGTATCACTACGTGGAACCACGCGGCGCTCGCTGTTGCTTCCGGAGGACTACTGACGACGTCGCACCTCCTACCGTTGCCTTCGAAGTCGTTCCCCAACGTTCAGCTTCTGGCCCGCGACTATGACGAGCAAGCAGTGGCCGTATCCCTGGACGCGGATGACCCATGGGCAAGCCGTGGTGAGGTTTGGGCTTCGGGTCTTGGAACAACGCGTAAACGGCATGTTGTCAACGTCGTGACCATGCCGTACCGGCTGAATCCTGAATCAGGTAGTATGGAGCGATTGCGGCGCCTGGTGGTGGCGGTCAATTACACCGACGCGCCGAATGCTTCTGCTCGAACCCTGATGCCAAAGAGGGTAACGGACAGCATCCTCGGAAGTGGGACCCTGTTTCGGCTTTCCATTCAGACGGACGGCATATACCGAATCTCCCGAGAACTGTTGACCAGTCTGGGGCAGAATCCTGACTTGATCGACCCTCAGAATGTCCAACTTTTCGGAAATGGGGGTCGTCCGCTGCCAGAGCTTGTCAGTGCAGATCGAATTGAGGATTACCGCGAGATTCCGGCAGTGCGAATCGGTGGTGGTGACGGACGGTTCGATGCATCTGATGCCGTCCTTTTTTACGCGTCCGGACCTTCCGGATGGGAGTGGACCGATGCTGGATATGAGCATTTCGTCCACCCCTTTTCCAATGAGAATGCGGTCGTGCTTCGATTGGGAAGCGCTCCGGGCGTTGACCTTGAGACACTTTCGGACGGATCGACGGCTTCGGCACCTGTGTTTGCCACGACCGAAGGGCGACATTTTATTGATTTCGAAGAGGCTCTTTGGTCTCGCGAACACGGAAGTGGTCACGATTGGATGAGCAATCGGATCCGTCCCGGAAACGATCGAATCCTCTTTACCGACTTGACGCTGCCTGGTCTGCTCGCCGGGACGGTCGATTTCGATGCTCGGGTGGCCATCGCCTCCAATCCGCGCGCAACGGTGGCCATGCTGGCCGATGGTGTAGTGCTTGGACAGCGCACGGCTCCGACCATCGTGACCAATAGTGCCGAGTCACCCGCCGCTTCGCCGGCTCTGATGTCTTTCGTCCAGCAGGTTGCGGCGGGACAACCGTTGAACGTGTCCATGCGATTATTGAATCAGTCCAATGACCCGCAAGCGGCGACTGATTGGATCCGCATGACCTACGAACAGTCCCTGTCATCTACGGAAGACTGGCTGCAGTTTGCGACCCGGCCGGGTCAGGGCAGTGCACAGCGGATGCAGCTTTCTGGCTTCAGCGAAACACCCAAGGTGTGGGACGTGACCGGCGGGCTCATGCGACACGCGTATTTCGTTGAAGGATCGGGCGGGACCCATCTGGCTCATGTTCCTTTGATCGGGACAGGCGATCGTCCCAGAGAACTTGTCGCCTTTACGGACGCTGTTATCCAGAACATCGAGGGTGATCAGGCGCGTAGCCTCAACAATCAGAATTTGCGCGCCATCACCTCATGGCCAGACCTGGTCATTGTGACGGCCGAGGCGTTTGCGCCGGCGGCCGAGCGCTTGGCTGATCATCGTCGTTCCCAGGGACTCGAAGTGACCGTTGTTACGCAGGAGCAGGTGTTCAATGAGTTTTCTGGCAGCGTCCCCGATGTGCGTGCGATACGGGATTACATGGCGTTTCTGTACGGCAGGACAACCAACCCGGATCTACTTCCTCGGTATCTCTTGCTTTACGGCGATGGTCACTATGACTATCGCGGACTTTCCGGACTGCAAGATGCCCAGGAGAATCACGTATTCCCGTTTGAAACGGAGGAATCTCTGCGCACGGTCGGTACCTACACGTCGGATGACTATTTCGGATTGCTCGATCCGGATGAAGGAATCTGGGAGTTCGTATCCATTCAGCACCGGTCTGAGGAGCGGCTCGATATTGGGGTCGGACGCCTTACGGTTCAGACAGCTGCTGAAGCATCAGTGATGGCTGACAAGTTGATCCGCTATGATGACCCGGCAACGTTCGGAACCTGGCGATCGACGTACACCGCCATCGCAGATGATGGACCGACTGGGCTTTCCGCGCAGCAGAACGACGCAGACCTGCATTTGACCAACATCGATCAAGTCGTCCAGTACATCGCGGACGAGGTCTATCCGTCGATCAACATGAACAAGATCTACGGCGAGACCTATGATCGTGTTTTCTTGAATGGCTACCGCATTCCGGAGGCCCGTCGAGACATTCTCGACGCTATCGAGCGGGGGACCCTGGTTGTTAACTACAGCGGGCATGGTGGTCCTGACGGGTTGGCGCAGGAAGCCATATTCACGCGTGAGGATGCTGCAGCACTTACCAATGGAGATCGACTTCCCATCATGATCACTGCCACGTGCTCCTTTGGCTGGTGGGATCTGGAAGAGGAGCAGAGCGGCGCTGAGGTCATGCTTCTGAATCCGGAGGGCGGGGCCATAGCTTTGCTGACGTCCGTGCGGCTCGCCTATACCTCGGCGGGACAGAACACGTTGAATGCCGGGTTGAATCGGGCATTGAACCGCGAAATGTTTATTCGTGACGACGGGACGGCGCGTCGCCTGGGAGATATTCTCCGATTGACCAAGAACACGGACGTGGGTCTGGAAGGAAACAGTCGCAAGTTCAATCTGCTGGGTGATCCGAGCATGCAGCTAGGAATTCCTGAAGGGCAGGCGGCAGTTGAAACCCTGTCCGGGATTGCGCTCGATGCGGTGACGGGTCAGATGAGGGCGTTGGACAAGGTGGTGATCGAAGGCAGCATCAAAGGGGCAGATGGACTGATCGATGCATCTTTTGACGGATTGGTAAACGTGTCTGTCTTCGACGCAGAGCGTCAAGTCGCCATCCAGGAACGACGCTTTCACATCGAGCCATTCTTCAGGCAGCGTGAAGACCTGCTCTGGCGCGGAGATGTGCGGGCGCAAGCCGGACGTTATCGGGCCGAGTTCGTGGTCCCCAAAGACATCAGTTACACGAACCTGCCTGGACGCATAGCGGTCTATGCGGTCGACGAGAACTCGCAGGCGCTTGGCTATACGGAGAATTTTCTCGTGGGTGGGACATCCGATTCACCACCGGATGACCAACAGGGACCCGACATCGACCTCTACATCGGTGATTCCACCTTTGTGTCGGGCGCAACGGTACCTGAGAGTCCTGAATTGATTGTTGCCCTCTTTGACGATTCTGGAATCAACACCGTGGGAACTGGCGTCGGTCACGAAATCCTGTTGTCCGTTGATGGAGACCAGGAGGGAGCCGTCGACATTGGATCGGCTTTTGTTGCTCAGCCTGATTCTTACCAGGAAGGAGAGATCCGCTGGAAACTCAATGACCTTGAAGCCGGTCCCCATACGATAAGTGTACGGGCGTGGGATGTACTCAATAACTCAAATACTGCCGAAATCTCATTTTCTGTGGCAAATGATGAGGTATTGAACGTATTCAATGTGTATAACTATCCGAACCCCATGAACCGGGAAACCCGGTTCGTGTTTGAACATAATCAGCCGAGTGGCACACCGGCTGAAGTCCAGATTCGCATTTTCACGCTTAGCGGACGACCCATACGAACCATACATTCGGACGAAGCCCTTCCTGAGGGTGTTCTCGGCAGCGGGCCCCTTATGGTCCATTGGGACGGAAAAGACGACGATCTGGACCGCCCGGCAACCGGGATCTACCTTTATCGTATCAGGATGGCAATCGATCAAGGTAATGGCGAACGGCAAGTGAGCGAGCACGTGGAAAAGCTCGCTATCATCCGCTGAAATGATTCATCAATCGCGAGTACGCATCGAATAACTGTTACTGGAACGCACTACTTTTCATGATCATTCCCCATGGGAATGCATCCTGAGCCGCCGCCGGCGGTAAGAGAGTGGATGCCGCACAACAGAAAACACGGTATCCACGGCGTGTCCCCGGATGGGTTCATCCGGCATACACCTGACACCATCATATTATCGTTCGATGTACGAAATGACTCGTGAGCTTGTGAACAACAGCACCCGCCAGACCCCTTGCGCCACCTCTGGAAAGACCTTCGCACCTCGTGTGCTGCCTTTCTCTATGGCCGTGATCGTGGCGCTTGCCATGTTCATTCCCGGACAGGCACTTGCCCAGGTCGGCGGTTCGGCTGTGGTATTCCTTAAAATTGAGCCCGATAGCCGCGCTTCCGGTATGGGTAACGCAGGCGTTGCCCTGGCCGACAACGCCAGTGCCATGTTCTGGAACCCGGCCGGCTTGGCCTTCCAGACGGGAACGGAAGCTGCCATCACCCACTCGGCATGGCTACCGGAATTCAACGCAGATCTCTTCTACGAGTACCTGATCGCCAAGCACAATGTGCCGGGTTGGGGTACGTTCGGTGCCCATCTGACCTATCTCTTCCTTGGCGAGCACGAGGGGCGTGACGCGCAGAACAATCCGACGGGGACGTTCCGGTCGTATGACTTGGCTGCCGGCCTTTCGTACGGAACGAAGCTGAGTGAACAGTTCGGTATCGGTACCTCCGTCCGTTTCATCTATTCGAACCTGGCTCCAGGTCAGGTAGTAGGGGCTCAGGAGACCAAGGCCGGCGTTTCGACAGCGTTTGACCTGGCCGGTCTCTACCGCTCGAAGCCGTTCTCCATGGGTGAAACCATGAAGGGAACGTTGTCTGCTGGATTCAACCTGGCCAATATGGGCCCGAAAATTCAGTATTCGGACAATGCACAGGCTGATCCGATTCCGACCAACCTGCGGTTCGGTTACGCATTCAAGATGGACTTTGACGAATACAACAGTCTTACGTGGGTCACGGACTTCAACAAGGACCTGATTCATTACTCGGGCACGGATTCGACCTCGTATCAGGCAGATCCATTCTACAAGGCCATCTTCTCGTCTTGGCAGTCCATCGATGTTCGAACGAATGCTTTGGCAGACGATCAAGCGGAATTCACCAGCCTCGGTGTCATTAATCAGTTGACCATCGGAACGGGCCTCGAGTATTGGTACAACAACCTGTTTGCCCTGCGTGCAGGCTACTTCTACGAGAACCCGGACAACGGAAATCGTAAGTACATGACGCTTGGAGCGGGTGTCCGTGTGAACATCATCGGAGTAGACTTTTCCTACATCTACGCTGAGCAGGATTCACCGCTGGCCAATACCATGCGATTCTCGATGCTCGTCGATTTCGCGAAGTAATCCATTCGGAGCGCCCCACCTGACGTCGGTGATCACGACCTTAGGGGCATCACAACAGCTGTTTTAAACAGCCGCTGATTAGCGCACAGGCTGAATTCGCGTTCGACATGACCGTACCCCCAACGACCGGACCTCGATTTAGCGTGGTCCGGTTCGTTTTTCTGGTTCTGCTGCTTCTCGCATCCGAGGTCGCTCCGGCCTTTGGGCAAGCGCCTTCACACGTCGATGTTGTGGCATTGATGGTAGAATTCCAACCGGATACCACCCGTTTCACCACGGGTGATGGAACGTATGACGGGATCCTCTTCGAAGGCGTAGAATCGCCCTCCATCGATCCGCTTCCACACAATGATGCCTATTTCGAGGCTCATTTAAGATTCCTCGAGCATTATGTAGACCGCGTATCAGATGGTCGCATGTCGGTCTCAACGCATGTACTTCCAGGCCTAGTGCGCGTCTCCAATCCTATGGGGGTGTACAGTCCTACGGGGTTGGATGCTGGATCGGATGCGGAGCTCACGAAATTGTCAGCCTTGGTAACTGAGGCGTGGTCACTGGCTGATCAGAGTGCCATGTCCCTCCCGGCAGGACTGGACCCGGCGACCACGGCTTTCATCATTTTCCATGCGGGCGTAGGCCGGGATATCGAACTTGTAGGCACGACGCTGGACAAGACGCCAGAAGATATCCCGTCGATCTATTTCGACCAGCGAGCCTTGGACAGGCTAGGTGCCTCTGGGGTCACCATGGACGGTATTCCCGTCACAAACAGCCTGGTAATCCCGCGTACCGAAAGTCGTTTGGGTGTGAATCCGTTGACGTCCGAACCGTTTTTGATCGAGCTGTCCATCAATGGATTACTGGCGGCGAGCTTCTTCAATTACCTGGGTGTACCGGACCTCTTCAACACGGAAACCGGAGATTCCGCCATAGGACCGTTCGGTCTGATGGATGCGCTGGGAATTTTTGCATACAGCGGACTGTTTCCGCCCGAACCTTCGGCATGGACGAAGCAGTTTTTGGGATGGGAAACCGAGGTGAGGAGTCTCGACGGAGGCAGTTCTGGTACCCATCAGTTGGCACATGCTGGGAGTCCTGACCAGAATGATATGGCCAGGATACCGATTTCGAGTTCTGAGTACTTCCTTGTCGAGAACCGCCACCGTGATCCGGACGAAGACGGCGTCCGTTTAAACGTTTGGACGCACGAAGGCGAGCAAGAGGTGGTCTTTCAAAATGGGGACCCCGAGTTCAATGACCAGACGGTTTCCGGTTTTCCCGGAGGCGTGGTGCTCTCTGTGGATGACTATGACTTTGCATTGCCGGGTGGCTTGGATGAGAACAATAACCCATTGCTGGGCGGTATCCTCATCTGGCACATCGATGATAATCGTTTGCGAGAGGGCCTCCCGAGTAATCGGGTGAATGCGGATCGCAATGCAAGGGCCATCAATCTTGAAGAGGCAGATGGGGCTCAGGATATCGGATTCGGCTCCGGCGCGAGCTTCTTCGGCCCTCGATTCGATCTGGGAACGCCGTTCGATTTCTGGTTTGAAGGCAATCCGGTGATGGTGCGTACGAGCCGGGGACAGGACATCCGCCTTTACGAAAACCGATTTGCAGAGTATACTGAGCCCTCGAGTCTGAATAATGCAGGGGGTGAGAGTGGCGTTACCCTGTCCAACTTTTCGGCCTCCGCCCCGATCATGACCTTCGACGTCAACCGGGGAAATGCTGGAGAATTGGTGGCGATGGAGGATGGGTTTTTGCCATATGGCTACACCAGACCATCCGTTCAGGAAGGTGTATTGATGGTCGATGCGTTTACCGGTCTGCAATGGGCCTGGCATGATGATGTCTGGGTCGGCCCATGGACATGTTCAGGGCAGACCGAGCCCATCCAGCCCGTGGTTTTGGGAGGTCTCGTTTTTTACATCACTGAAGAGGGATTTTTCAGTAGTGGAGACTCAATAACATCTCTGACCTGCCCCGCAGATGCCTTACATCTGTTTCCGTCTGGTACCCGAACGTGGACAACCCCAAGCATAGAATGGGTTCAGGTCCCAGGTGAATTGCGTTTCTATGCGGGGGTTGAAGACCAAGCTGGGCCCGGTTTGATGGTCGTCGTGGTTCACGAAGATGGACGTGTGGATCATTCCAAGATTCAGTTGCCCGAACCAGCGCGGTTCATATTTGTGGAGGATCGAACCAGTCCGCAGATCTTGATTGTCACAGAGGCGGGGGTACGTGACGCACGAGGTGTGTTGGTGGCGGGTGTTGATCTTTCCGGCATTGACGAAGCTGTCATGGCAGGAACAGTGAGCGATTGGCAATTGGCTTGGACAAGTGACGAACAAACCAGTGTGGTGCATCTGTTCGGTGCTTCAGGCGATGCGGTTCAAATCAGTCCAGCTGGTGCGTGCAAGCCGGCCTTTCCTGAATGGCGAGACCTTGACGCAGACGGGCGCCTCGATCTTTCGTTTGCATGTGATGCCAGTATTCAGGCCGCCCACGATTCGGGAGCCTTCTTGAGAGGGTATCCGCTAAGCCTGGACGCTGCCGTAGTTGCACAGCCCATTTTTGGGGAAGATGCTGCTGGTAGCACGGTCGTCGTCACGCGAACTGCCGAAGGGTACGTCGAAGGCTACAGACTGTCTGATTCTCGATGGGATGCCATTGTGGGTTTCCCTTTTTCTGCAGGGACCCCGATAAACGTTCCTCCCTTGATTGATGGCAATGTGGTGACCATTCTGGAATCGAATGGCACCTTGCAGCGCTGGGGCTTCGAGATGTCGAATCCAACCAAGGCAGCCGATCCGGGTCGAATGGTTCAGCAGCCAGAACCGATCATCGAAGTAGATGAGGGAAATCGCCTCCTTGTTGGCCGTGAGACCTACAACTGGCCGAATCCCATCGTGTCTGGTCGAACCAGAATCCGATTCGAAGTACAGGAAGCTTCCTCCGTGGAAATCGACATCGTGGACATGAGCGGCGTGCTCGTGGATCAGATGGAGATTGAATCGGCCTCGGCCGGAATGCCGACAGAGATCATCTGGCAGACCGATGCCGGGAGCGGCATTTATCTGGCACGAGTCAAGGCCACCGCGCATTCGGGTGGAAATTCAGATACACGCCTCATTCGCATGGCCATTATCCGATGAATCCTGTCTCGAGACACATATCAGGGCTGTTGACGGCCTTTTTTTTGCTGCTTGGGTGGCCGGCACAGGAAGTGCGTGCCCAGGAGCCGTTGGCCTATATCGACTACGTCCGGACTGAACTGGACTGGTTCACCATTGAAACGGAGCACTTTCTGATTCACTATCACGGAGAAGAATCGGGTGCTGGCAGTCGGACCGCACAGGTTGTTGCGCGCATCGCTGAGGATATCTACGGTCCAATTACATCCTTGTATGAGCTGGAGCCTGATACGAAGGTCAGTTTCATTCTCAAGGATTACGAGGATTATTCCAACGGAGCAGCCTACTTCTTCGATAACGTGATCGAAATCTGGGCACCGGCTTTGAAGACGCCGTTCAGAGGGAATCACAACTGGCTTCGGAATGTCATTACCCACGAATTCCTGCACATGATCCAGGTGCAGAAGACCATGAAAGCCTCGCGCAAGCTGCCTTTCGTGTATCTGCAATTTCTGGACTATGAGGCTGCCCGCCGGCCGGACGTTTTGTACGGTTTTCCGAACGTGATCGCTTCGTACCCCGTCCCCATTCTGAACAATCCGGCGTGGCTGGCCGAAGGTACTGCCCAGTTTCAGCGTGCGGATTTCGACTATGACCGTTGGGACAGCCACCGCGACATGTTGCTTCGCACCCAAGTCTTGGCCGGAGAAGAACTCACGCTGGAGGAAATGGGTGGATTCTATTCCCACAACAGCCTGGAACGCGAGTCGGTCTACAATCACGGGTTTGCCTTCTCTCGCTATATCGCAGACCGCTTTGGTGAGGATGCGCTGCGTGATCTCAGTGAGGCACTTGGGTCGTGGAGCAATTGGAACATGAAGCAGGCCGCGAAAGATGCATTCGGCATTCGCGGCGAGCAGTTGTACGAGGACTGGATGGCTTCCCTGAGGGCGAACTACGAAGCCAGTTCACCTCAGGGGATGCCGGTTGAGGTCCTTGAGCAAAGTGGTTTCCACAACTACTGGCCTACCACGTCTCCCGATGGATCGAAGCTGGCTTATGTATCCAATCGGGGAGAAGACTTTTCCCGTAGCGGCATATGGATCAAGGATCTGAACGGTGAGGGCGCCCATGCATCGGCCGAGCTTCTGCTCGATGTCCACGAACATGGTGGGGGAATCGGCTATACGTGCTCACTTGGCCACAAGCTCGTGCCGGTCGTGAGCGGTCCGGTCAGCTGGACGCCGGATGGGGAGCATCTTGTGTTCGCCAAGACGCAGGACACGCGTGAGGGCTTCATCGTTCTGGATCTTTACCGCGTCCACGTAGCGTCCGGGGAAAAGACCCGACTTTCACGCGGCCTGCGTGCCGCAATGCCCATCGTGAGTCCGGATGGCAAGACCGTGGCCATGGTGATTCAAGATGATGGATCCACCAATTTGGCCGTGGCCGACATGCCTACCGACGATGATCATGTCATCGAGCCAAAAGACCTCCGCTTTTTGACCAATCAGGCGGACGGGGGACAGATCACGGATCCCGTTTGGAGTCCGGATGGTGCATTTTTGTATTTCGGTTGGCAACGCGATCACGGACGGGACATTCGCCGCGTGGATGTCGAAACCGGCACGCTGGACACGGTGCTCGAAAGTGAAAATGATGAGCGGAATCCTGATTTCGACGATCAGGGCCGCATGGTATATGCTTCGGACCAGACCGGGATTTTCAACCTGTATCGACTGGAGGCCGACGGCTCGACGACAGCGCTGACCAATGTGCAAGGCGGGGCGTTCATGCCGGAGATGCAAGTAGACGGGTCCGTGATCTATTCCGACTTTACGGCTTCGGGCTATCGGATTGCGCGCCTGCCATCAGCCGAGGAAACGGAGGTGTCCAGTTATCAGGCGCCGTCCTTCTTGACAGCCTATGACATCTCGCCGCCAGCAGATCCTGCCATGGCTGAACCTTCGGATGCCGACTTGGACGTTCGTGCTTTTGACGCAGCGGGTCAGGCCGCTGAGGCGTCTCGGTACAACCCGGTGTTCACGTCGATCGCTTTCCTACCCGTTTTCCGGATTGACCAATACGTGTCGCGAGAGCGCAGTCGCACTGCCGAACGGTTACCCGATCGAAAACGCGGAGAAACCCTCTGGCGCAATACCAAGATTGGCATGTATGCCTCCACGCGCGAAGTCCTCGGTGGCATGAGCTTCTTTGGAGGTTTACTCGTCGGCCCGGGGTCAACCGATGCGTCTTCCCCGAATGATTTCTTTTCACCCTCCAACCTGCTGAATCTCGAGCGGGACGGTTTCCTGCAAATCGACTACTCACGAGGGCTTCCATTCATTTCCGGCCGTTGGAATCCTCATATTTCGGCCCAGGTATTCAACATCAGACGACAGGTTGAGGATGGACTCGATATCGAAGAATTCCCGTGTACAGCCTGTTTTCCTGAATCGACCTACGGAGATCTGACCTACAACCTGTGGGAAGTCAATTTGCTGGCTCGCAGCAAGATCAATCGATCCATGCTTGCTGAGCTTGGGTATCGCTATAGTCCCTACCGGGTCAAAACCAACAGCTTCTTTTCGAAGGAATTGAACCTGACCGTTCCGTCCAGCTCCTCGCGGTATTTCATTGGCCGAGCGTGGACGGCACGATGGACGTTAGAAGGATTCCACCCCCACATCAATAGCGATGTGGTACCAGACGGGATCCGGGCGGAACTCGAATTCGACACCGAGAGCGGGCGGCTCCTGGAAGCGTTCGATATCTCGGATGGGATTCTGCAGCCGGTGTATGAATCCAACCGAGTCAATCGTCTAACCCTTACGGCCCGTGGGGGAATGCGCCTTCCGGGTTGGGAAGGGCCGGGCACCCACGGTATTGGTTTCCGGATGCGTGCAAGCACCATCCTGGGCAAAGAAGTCGATGACTTTTACAACGACTTCGTAGGAGGTATGACAGGGGCTCGAGGGTACCCATTCTATGCCCTTGGAGGCAACGAGACCTGGTGGACGGGTCTATCATATCTCTTTCCAATTGCCCCGCGCATAAGCAAACATGCCCTGTTTTTGTATCTGGACAAGATTTACGGTCGTCTGTTTGTGGATGCCGCGATGGCATGGTCCGGCGCGTGGCCCGGATTCTCCGAGCTGCGAAAAGACGTTGGTGCTGAAGTACGCATCGGGATGGGGTCATTCTATCTGCTTCCAACAGCTCTCTTCGTGAGCACCTCCTATGGCATGGACGCGTTTGATTTTGAGCTAGACCAGGGATTCGTCACCCCAGATGGTCAGCAATCTGTTCGATACGGCAAGGAGTGGCAATGGCACTTTGGTCTACTCTTCGGGTTTGATCAGTTCTGATCGAATGGTCGAAACGCAATGAAAGCGTCGGGGTATGTTCGAAGTCCGCGCTACCCGCTGCACTTTTCTTTAACCAGTACAATCCTCCTGGTATGAATTCCACGCTAGTCATCGGAATGAGTGTCGTGATGATCGTGGTGGGCTTGGTATTCCTTCGCATGCTTTACAGTGGCAGGGAGGCTGGTGCCCCTCGCGATTTCATGGAATGGGCTGGTACGGTCCTGTCTGTTTTGTTGATCTTCTCTGCCATCGGACTCATGATCCTCGGGCGCCAGACGCAAGAAGTCGTGGACATCGGTTCGCAGCGGCAACAAGTAGCCACGGCAGGCAGCTACCAGGATGTACAGATTGAGGTGCCTGCTCCTGACTTCACGTTTGCCAACGTGGAATCAGGTGAGGAAGACCGATTAGCCGATTACCAAGGGAAAGTGGTCATTCTGAATTTCTGGGCAACCTGGTGTGCACCCTGCCGGGATGAAATTCCTGACCTCAATCGCTTGCAACGCGAATTCCCGGACGATCTGGCGATCATTTCCATCTCCGATGAGGATCCACTCCTTCTGCAGGCCTTCGAAAACGAGCTTCCACTGGAGACAGAAAGTCGCGTTTTGCCATTTGGTACGGAATTGCCGCAGCCGTTCACGGGTGCATTTGTCATTCGCCCGTCCTCGTTTGTGATTGATCGAAACGGCGTGGTACGTCGCTACCTGCTTGGTGCCCGTGATTACGCTTTTTTCCGCGGTACGGTGAAATCCCTTATTGATGAGGCGTCCTGATGCGAGAATGTAAGGTGTCCCATGTAGCCGTTTGGATGCTGGCGTTATCCATGTCGGCTTCAGGTGTTGTTGCGCAGCACCTGTCCGGGCCTCGTCTCGCAGAGACCTCGTCCGTCGTTGAGCACGGTCCACACAGCGGGGAGGACAGAGCGGAATTGACAGCTGCGTCCTTGCGTTCCATGATCCTCGAGAACGGACTCATGCAGAATACCGGATGGTCAAAGGCGGAAAAAGAGCGCAACGTAGCGTTGGCTTTCGGCGCATCAGCGATTCTCCCTGGTGCCGGACAGTGGCTTAATGGGCAGCGGATCAAGGCCCTGGTAGCCGTCGGATTGGAAGCGGCTATCATCACGAGCTATGTGGTGACGCGAAAGAGCGGATTGGATGAGGAGGACGCTTTTCGTGCATTTGCCCACAGCAAATGGGACCCAACCAAATACGCCAGTTGGCTAAACGATTACCGCGATTACCTAATTGCCGAACATGCTGGGTCCATTTCGGCGCCCCCGGTCAACATCATCTCTGGCATAGACCTGTCCCAACCGTCTGGCTGGAGTGCTGCTGATCGTGATTTGGTGCAGGAAATGTTCAATCAGATCACGGCCATCGAGCGAGAAGCTTTTCATCCCGAAACAGGTGCGGCCTTTTCGCACCAACTTCCCGATTTTGCCGACCAACAGTATTACGAGCTGATCGGCAAGTACTTCCAGTTTGCCCCGGGCTGGGATGACTATCCGGCATGGCGAGGGACAGACGATGAGTTTCTCTCGACCATCGATCCAGAACTGACTGGTCCGGGAGGATCCAAACCCAATGTTTCCGACACGTTTTACCGGTATGCACGGGACCACGCGGATGCTCAGGACCTGCTTCGTAAAGCGAGCCGCATTTCAACGTTGCTGGTATTCAATCATGTCATTGCCGGCATCGACGCTGCCGTAAGTGCCAAGCTTTTCAATGACCGGCAGGCCCGGTGGCTTGACACGCGAATGGGCCTTGCATGGGATCCGGACGGAAAGCCGGTTCCAGTGGCCTCCATGCGCCTGACGATAGGTAGGTAGTACCTGACTCCTTCTGAACTCCAACGTCGGTCTTGACTTGGCGATGGAGCGATCCGTTCTTAGGGCAGCCTTGCAGTGGGGTAGCTTACCCTGACTGCTGCCCGTGTTGAGCGGTCTATTACTCTCCATCATCTATGCAAAACTCCACCATGGCAACTCCCTGGTTCAAGAAACTCCACTGGCAGATCATCCTGGGTCTGGTCCTCGGACTCCTCTTCGGAATCCTGGCAGCCTCACAAGGGTGGGGGCAGTTCACCAGTGACTGGATTGCGCCTTGGGGGCAGATTTTCCTTCGGGGGTTATTGCTGATCGCTGTTCCGCTGGTGCTGGCATCGCTGATCACGGGAGTAGCCTCCCTGTCGGACATGAAGAAGCTTTCCCGTATCGGCGGAAAGACCATTGCCATCTATATCGGGACCACCGTGGTTGCCCTTTGCATCGGTCTGCTTCTTGTGAACATCATGCAGCCTGGCGACAGCGTGCCTGAGGATATGCGTGAACGGTTGGAAGCAACCTTTGCCGACCAAGCAGAAGCAGGGATGGCCAATGCCGCTCAGGCAGCGGATCGCGGCCCACTGGATCCGCTGGTCAACATGGTGCCCGGCAATGTTTTCTTCGCGGCAACAAACAATCGCAACATGCTGCAGATCGTCTTTTTCGCCATTTTTGCGGGAATTGCGTTGCTCATGATTCCCAAGGACAAAGCAAGGCCGTTGCTCGATTTCTTCGACGGTCTCAATGATTTGATCATCAAAATGGTCGAGATCATTATGCTGGCAGCTCCAGTTGGTGTATTCGCACTGATGGCGGATACGATAACCAGCATTGCAGGAGACGATCTGGGTGAGATCCTGGAGTTGCTTGGGGCGCTCGGATTCTACTGTATTGTGGTGCTTCTCGGCCTGATCCTGCACATGATCCTGACCTATGGTTCGTTGGCCGTGTTCTTCACGCCGCGCTCCGTTGGGGAGTTTGCTCGCGCTCTGACGCCGGTGCAGCTGGTTGCCTTTTCAACTTCCTCATCCGGGGCCACGCTTCCGGTAACCATGGAACGCGTTGAGAAGGAGCTGGGCGTAAGCGAGGAAGTGTCGTCCTTTGTGTTGCCGCTCGGAGCAACGATCAATATGGACGGGACTGGACTGTATCAAGCTGTAGCCGCGGTATTCATTGCGCAGACCATTGGGATGGAACTGGATCTTGCCGCGCAGCTGACCATCGTGTTCACAGCCGTTTTAGCATCCATTGGGACGGCGGCCGTGCCAGGTGCTGGGATCATCATGCTCGTCATCATCCTGGAGTCGGTCGGGGTGCCAGCGGCAGGAATCGCCTTGATTCTGGGTGTCGACCGAATTCTTGATATGTGTCGTACCGTTACCAACGTCACCGGTGATGCCACGGTAGCAACCGTTGTGGCTGCGTCAGAAGGTGAACTGGAGTATTTACCCGTGGCGGCATGACCCTGGTTTTACGAGCTGCCTGAAAGTCGGGATCGTACCAGGTATGTGGACCCGTTCTTCGGGGCGCGGCGCTATGGCGCCGCGCCCCTTTTTTGTGTGATGAGGGCTCCTTGACACGTCGGGAAGGATGCTGTCTCGATATGATCCGGGGTAGGGTAAAGGGTGCGCTACTACGTCCTGATATGAGACAGGCAGACACGCAGCGGTAAAAAACAGGCCTTGAGGAGGCGTGAGGGGCGTCGCTACAAGAATTGGCATAGTTCTGGATATGCACTGTGCAGTTCATTGACTGATTCCGACTCGCTCCCTCGAAAGCGGTGAAACCCCTTCAGCCAAGCAATGCCCCTCATTGCCTGGCTGTCCCCCTCACGGACGGATCGGCCTCCCTCGGCCTTTCCGCTCGCCCCTCACCCTTACGAGTAGACTCCGTTTCCTGGCGCGGTTCGAAACATCCTAAATCCAATGTGCAGTCATCCTTGGGCTGCGTATTGGGCGTGATGCTGACTGAGGTTCATCAGGCAGCTACAAAAAAAAAGCCCACCATCCAAGGATGGTAGGCTTTGGTCGCCGAACGGCGAACAGCGCGCTTGGGAGGATTCGAACCCCCGGCCTTTGGAACCGGAATCCAACGCTCTATCCAACTGAGCTACAAGCGCGTGCGGCCGGAATATAGCACTGAATGTGTCGGCGGTTCCTCGAAGGGACCCTTGCCACCGTCAAAGTTTGTGCAAAACCATATCAGCGTTCGGTCAATAAGCCTTCCCGGCTTATGTGATCTCCCTGCCCCAGAAAGGAATGACAGATACCGCGCTCATCAAGCAGTTCAAGGCAAATCCCTGAGTGGGATATTCCTCACTGCTGGACCAATACACACCGATCATCCTCCGAATGATTTGGCGTTTCCTATCCGATCCCGACGAGGTGATGGAAACCTATACGGCGATCTGCGAGCGACTTCGACACAACGATTTCCAGGCTTTGCGACGCTTTCGCATCAACAGTGAGCTTACGCCATGGCTTTCTGTTGTGGTTGCCAATGCCTGTCGCGATCGTTTTCGAAAGAATCGAATGGTCTCCGTGCCCAATTCTGTCATCTCAAAACTGAACAAGAAAGAGCAACTCATATTCCGCTACTACTACCAGGAATACGTTCCCCAATCTGAAATTCCGGACTTGATTTCCGGTGGCAATGACATGTCCTGCACGTTGCAGGAAGTCATTGTAACGATTGGCCGTATAGATGAAATGCTGTCGGTGAATAAGCGCTGGCACCTGCTGGCGGCACTGCGGGCCAATCGTCCAACGCTGTCACTCGACGATTTGACCGAAATGGGGCTGGCTCCAGCCACCTCCATCCCTGCACCGGACCAAGTGTCAGGAGGCGAAAAAGATCGAGCTTTCCTGCTGAACAACGCTATCGAAGATCTGGACCCTGAAGATCAGCTACTCATATTGCTGCGCTTTGAGCATGGCATGCGAGCCCAGCAGGTCGCCAAGGTAATGCAGTTCGAAAATCACAAATACGTGTACACCCGATTGCGTACCATCATCAGTCGTCTTCGACGGGATCTGGAAGAAGTGGTCTGACGGCCAACCTTTCGCGATTTGTAACGTAGGTTTACTGCAGCTGACCAATCTGCCTGCCCGGGGATTGGATTGAGCTTTTAACCTGATCCCTACTCCGAACCGCGATCTCTGTGAACGATCCCAGGCAATCGGCACCCATCCTGCTGGACGGGGCTCTGGAACGTGCCAAGTTTCCTCCGCTGTTGTCAGCCTTCATCGGGCTGATCGTCGCATTTCTGCTTTTCCAGGGCGTTTCAACCGTCTTCCTCGTCATTGCTACCTTGCAGGGCAGCACACCGTTGTCGGACCTGGTGACCCCTGAAAGACTGTCTGACTTTCTTGCTGAAAATGCAGAGACGGTTATCTGGGCGAATACCGTAGGTCAGGTTTTTGGCCTACTGATCCCCGCTCTTCTTTTCGCACGGCTTCACACTTCTTCGGTTCGTTCCTTTATCCGCTTACGGCCCACGCCGGTCCGTAATCTTATTTGGTCTGCGGTGGGGTTACTGGGTCTCATTCCGCTCGTTCATTTCTCCGCAGGATTCTTCGATAGCCTGCCTTGGCCCGATTGGGTCCGAACGCTGGAAGACGGTCAAATGGCGCTGATCGAACAGATTCTCACTCAGGATTTCAGCCTGATATTTGCAATTTCCATGCTGGCTCTGACACCAGCTATTTGCGAGGAAGTACTATTCAGGGGATATATTCAACGCCAGGCAGAGCGACGTATTGGAGCTTGGGGCGGTATCCTGTTCTCAGGTATCATATTTGGGTTGTACCATCTCCGCCTCACGCAAGCTGTTCCGCTGTCCCTCCTGGGTATTTTCATGGCCTGGCTTACGTGGCAGACGCGCAGTTTGTGGCCTGCTATTTTGGTGCATCTGATCAATAACTCGTTTGCAGCGGTTCTGGGCAAGATGGCCGCCGGCAGCGATGCGAGCGCTGAATTGGAGGATTTCACCTTTCCCTGGTGGGTGATTCTGTCCGCAGCGTTTGTTCTGGCGGGTGCCGTGATGATGCTGAAAAAGAGGGCAGATGACACGACGTCTGACGACTCCTATCCCGATTCTGGAACACCACCTTCGGACGGCAGATCGGGGAACCGCACGATGAAATGTTGGAATCCGAGCAGAGGACATGATGAAGCGACTCGAATTTGACGGATGGTTGGAGGTATTCCAGACAGGTATTGATTACGAGGCCGATCTGGTCCGGGATCGCCTTGACCATGCCGGACTTGAGGCGGTGATCATGCGCAAAAAGGACCAAGCATTCTCCTTGACCCATGGCTCCATGTCACGCATCTACGTGCTGGTGCCGCCCCATCTTGAGGAGGAAGCCCTCGCCCTTCTGTCATCTGAGATCGTTTCCGACGAAGAGTTGACGGCGGCGGCGCTGGCCGCAGATCCGGAAACGGCTCCTGGCCCGCCTCCCGAATCTTCGGATGTGACGGAGGAAGGAGGGAAATCAGAACAAGAGTAAACCGATGAAACAAGGTGTGCAGCGCGTACTGACAGCTCTGGTCGGAATCCCTGTATTCCTCGGAGCCCTGTGGCTGGGAGGGTGGGTATTCCTCGTCCTGATTGGTGTGATTGCCCTGGCCGCACAGGCCGAGATGATCAAACTCATCCGCGCAGATGGTACAAACGCGGATCTGTGGGTGTCGTTGCTCGCTGGAGGGGCCGTATTTGTTCGTTTCCTGGCTCCAGAAGGCTGGATGGTGGCCCTGTTGGCGATCAGTCTGGTACTGGGTTGGACGCTGCGAAAGCCTGTATCCGATGCTGTAGGCCGCATTTCAGGTGGCTTAGCGTCGCTGATCTATCCCGTTCTGCTCATCAGCTTGGTCGTTGATATCCGATGGCAGGCGCACGAGGCTTGGGGACAAACGGACGGATTCCTGCTCACGTTGCTCTTGATCGTTCTCATCTGGGCTACGGACTCCGGTGCGTATTACACCGGAAAGTCCATTGGAAAACGGCCGTTTTCACCGTCCATTTCGCCCAACAAAACCTGGGAAGGAACGCTTGGAGGATTGCTGCTGGGGACTTTGGTTGCGGTTGGCTTCAAATACTGGCTATTACCCATGTTGACATGGAGCGATGTATTTGTGTTGGCGGCCATCGGTGGATTCTGGGGACAGTTGGGGGATCTGCTGGAAAGCTCCTTGAAGCGATCTGCAGGAGTGAAGGATTCAGGCAACTTCCTGCCGGGTCATGGTGGAGCACTGGATCGGTTTGACTCTCTGATCTTCTCGGCACCCCTGTATTGGGCCTGGTTGACCTACTTTTCCAACCTACTCTGAGTGCGTCTACGTGAGATGCCCGAGGCTCTCTGCCTGAAGGTTCGTGGGCAACGGGCGTGGATAAGTCGTGGAGGAACGCCTGCATAACCAGGCCTGTATACCTGGGCCTACAGCGTATTTTCTAAGCACCATGGGACTTTTCCTGCCAGGACGTCGGGTTCGAAACAAGCGGTTTGATTACGAACCCAGGTTCTATAATCCGAAGAAAGACGAGAAGCTGAAAAAGCGGATGCGGATTCAGGCGTTCAATCGACGTCGCCGTAGCCCGATGGGCATCGTCTATTTCATCATCCTGTGCGCCATGGCTGTCTACGTTTACCAACAGTTGGGATGAGAGGCGCGTGAACGCACCGGTAGAGCAGAAAGAAACCTCTGACGCTTTGGGGGAAGGGACCGAAGTGGATCGGATTCGGCTGATGCCGTTGGCGCTGGCCAACAAGATCGCGGCCGGAGAGGTTGTTCAGCGCCCCGCTTCTGCCGTGAAGGAGTTGATTGAAAATGCGTTGGATGCAGGTGCCACGCGCATTGACGTGGCATTGCAGGACGCAGGAAGCACGTTGATTCAGGTCACGGACAATGGTTCCGGGATGTCGGAGACGGATGCCCGTATGGCGGTCAAGCGGCACGCGACCAGCAAGATCCGGTCGGTCGAAGACCTTGAATCCATTTCAACCTTGGGCTTCCGCGGTGAAGCGCTCGCCTCCATCGCTTCGGTTTCCCATTTCGATATCCGAACGGGACAGGATGAAGAGCACGCTGCGTTTCAGTTGCGTCTTGAGGGAGGGGAAGAGGTAGATGGGCTCCCGGCACCACCGATCAGAGGCACATCTGTGTCGGTCAGAAATCTCTACTTCAATGTCCCAGCCCGGCGCAATTTCCTGAAGCGTCCACAGACTGAGCTCAAACACATTCTGGATGCGGTTCAGGTGTTGGCCCTGGCTCATCCGAATGTAGCCTTTTCCATCGAACACGATGGGAATACCCTGCTTTCTGTTGAGGACGAAGAAGGAGACATGCTCCGCGCGGCGGCGGCACGTATGGCAGCGCTGCTGCCGGTTGGTTCTCCTGAGGACTTGATCCGTGTTGGTGAGTCCACAAGCTACCTGTCCGTAGAAGGCTTCCTGGGGCATCCCGATACGGCGCGACGCACCCGGGGTTTGCAATTCCTGTTCGTGAACGGCCGATGGGTGAAAAATCGTTATCTCGAGCATGCGGTCCATGCTGCATACGAGTATCTGCTTCCCGAGGGTGCCTATCCGTTTTTTGCTCTTTTCCTGAACATTGACCCGCGTCACGTGGACGTTAACGTGCATCCGACAAAATCTGAGGTCAAGTTTGACGATGAGCGCGGTGTCTACGGGATGTTGCGAGCTGTTGTGGGAAAAGCCTTGGGCACAACCTTGGGGAGTCCCGACTTTTCCAGGGCGAAGCCTCTTTCTGGCTTGGACCTCGGGTTTTCATCTTCTGGCTCGAGCAGTTCTGCCACAGAAGAGCACCCAGGAAGAGGCCTGCCCCCCTCTGGCAGTCGTCCGTTGCAGGGTGGAAATCCCGCCTTGGATGCGCTCTTGGGTGGGTCTGGCGCGGGCAGCGGGCGTCCCTCGCTTTCTTCCGATCGCGTGTCCGACGCCAGCCGATCCCTGTATGAAGGTGCCCGGCGTACTGAGACCCTGCAGGCTGGTTCGCTTGGCCCGACGGCAAGCAACGCTACAAGCGGTCTGGGTGAGGAAGGATTACTCTGGCAGTTACACGACACGTACATCCTGACCCAGATTCTGAGTGGACTCGTCATCATCGATCAGCAGATGGCCCACGAGCGGATTCTGTATGAACAGGCCAAAGCTTGTCTGAAGGACGGATTCGGATTGTCGCAGCAGTTGCTTTTTCCCCGCACCATCGAGTTTTCTGCGTCCGAATATGCGCTGCTGGAAGGGTTGATGCCGGACCTTGCCAAACTGGGATTCGACATTGAGCCGTTCGGCGGCAATAGTGTGATCGTTCGTGGAGTCCCAGCCGATATCTCGGCTGGTGATGAGCGGAGCGTGCTGGATGAAATCGTAGATCAGTATCGCGCATTTGAGCGCGTGGAAGGATTGAGTGGGCGTGAGAACCTTGCACGAAGCATGGCCCGTCGAGGAGCGGTCCGTGCTGGGATTCCGCTTTCGCCTCGAGAAATGCGATCGCTCATCGATCAGCTTTTTCAGTGTGAGACCCCGTATGCAAGCCCGGATGGTCGTTCGACCATGATCCGCATGTCGGGCAATGAGTTACGAGAAAGGTTCGACCGAAAATGAAACGGTCGGAACTTGAGAAGGCCTTCCTGCTCGGATGCGAACACAGTGGATTGAATCCAGGGACCGAGCCCATAGTGGTTGGTCTTAGTGGAGGCTGTGATTCTACCGTATTGGGGCATCTTCTGGTCGAGCGTGGATTCAACGTCATCGGCGTACACATCAACTACAGATTGCGGGATGAAGCCGATGCTGATGAGCAATTTGTACGTGACTGGACAGCTCGTAATGGCGTGACGTTACGCGTCGTTCATCCGACACGGCCGACACCTGAAACAGGCGTGCAGGCCTGGGCACGGGAGATTCGTTATGAAGCGTTTCGGCGGGTAGCTCTCGAATTCGAGGCCAACTCCATTGTCATTGCCCATCACGCCGACGATCAATTAGAAACGATCCTTATGAATCTGGCGCGCGGTACTGGTCCGGCGGGTGTGATCGGTATGCGGGCTCGTCGTGAGTTTGCCCCGGGCGACGCCTGCGGCGTCGCCCGGCCACTTCTGCGTATTCCTCGCTCCAACATTGAGGAACTGGCACAAGCGGAAGGTTGGATCTGGATGGAGGACGCCTCCAATCAGAGGGAAGACTACACCCGCAATGCCCTGCGAATGGAATTGAGCACCTTGAATGGCAGCGAAAGGGGAGCATTCCGGGACGCTGCCGTCGCACTTTCCGACCGTCTTGCCGAGATGCAGGATGTGATCCTCGATGGTCTTCGACAGCTGGAAGCGGATCGTAGAGGGCATCTTCCTGCTGCACAGCTGGAAGAATGGCCAGCCTGGATCAAGCGTTGGATCCTGACCGAGTGGCTCAATCAGCGGGCTCCTTTTCTGCCCCGCAGGCGCGCGATCACTGAAGAGGTTCTGGCACTCAATGAGTCTCAGGTAGGCCGCAAGGCCGTTTTTGAGAAAGCGACTGTTTGGCGAGAACGAGATGGATGGTATATCACAACGGGCGGTGAATATGCAGACTCCGGTGTAGAAGCCGTCTCGATCCGGATCCCAGACGAGGGAGGAAACACGCAATACGCTGTTGGCGCTCACATGCTTGACCTCTCAAGACTGAGCATAACCGAAGCTGAAAAAATGCTGCACTTCCTCAGGCAACAAAATGAGCGGTCCATTCTGTTGATGGACCTGTCCAGTTTGTCCGGACCGCTTCAATTACGTGCCTGGAGGGAAGGGGATCGATTTCAACCGCTGAACTTGGGCGGTTCCAAGAAGGTCAAGTCATTCCTCACTGATAGAAAAGTCCGGGTTTCAACGCGTTCTGCCATATCCGTTCTCACAGACGAGAATGGTATCCTTTGCGTGCTCGGTCATGCTCAGGATGAGCGCTCGCGTATCACCTCCGAGACGAAAGACGTCTTACAGTTGACTTGGCACGCTTCTACGATGGGGAACGATTAAGATCGCCAAACCGATACGTAACACCCCATAGGGCCCTGATCCCTATTTTCTCGGGCACCATTACACCCGCCCAGTTTATAGATCAGTATGAAAGGCCCCGTCGAAGCCACTTTCCTCGTCCATGATGAGCTGACCATCAGTATTCGCGGTGAACGATTCCGCAAGTATCTGACAGCAGAGACTATCCAGAAGCGCATCCGCGAGATGGGTGTTCAGATTGCAGCTGAGTACGGTGACAAAAAGCCCATTTTCATTGGTGTACTCAACGGAGCATTCATTTTCCTCGCCGACTTGATGCGGGCTGCCACAATCGACTGCGAAGTCGATTTTCTGAAACTGTCCTCCTACGGTGCTCAGAAAATATCCTCGGGTACGGTCACTGAGTTGAAGGCGGTTGATGCCCATTTGAAGGATCGCCACGTGATCATCGTCGAGGATATCGTCGATACGGGACTGTCGATGGAATTCCTGGTGGATCGTCTGGAAAAAGAAGAACCGGCCTCGATCAAGACGGTGACTTTGCTGCACAAGTATGAGGCTACCAAAGCAGACGTACCGCTGGACTACGTGGGTTTTCGCATCCGAAACCTGTTCGTGGTCGGATACGGTCTGGACTATGGACAAGTTGGCCGCAATTTGGCGGATATCTACATCCTGGAAGACCAGCACGACGAAGAAAATGCCCCCGAGCACGGAGACAAGGCATGACCGATAAAGGCCTGTATTACGGCGACTACCTACGTTTGGGACAGATCCTGAATGCGCAGGAGCTCGAGTCTGGTAAAACCGGGCCGGTAGCGCATGATGAGATGCTTTTCATCATCGTGCACCAAGCCTATGAGCTCTGGTTCAAACAGATCTTGTGGGAGATCGATGGCGCCCTCCGGATCTTGAACGCAGACAGGGTAGAGGAAAAGGCGCTTGGAGCGGCCGTCGCGCATCTCGAACGCATCCGGAGCATTCAGCAGGTCCTGTTGCAGCAGATCGATATCATGGAGACGATGACTCCGCTGGATTTCCTCGACTTTCGGGACGCTCTTGTCCCGGCTTCCGGATTCCAGAGCGTCCAGTGGCGTCTGATCGAGAATCTGCTTGGGATGCGCACAACCGACCGGCACGCCTTCACGAAAGCGCCGTACACCTCCCGGTTGAAAGGAGCGGACGCAGAAACCGTTTCCTCCTCGGAATCCGAGCCGGATATGTTCACGCTGGTCGAATCATGGCTGGCCCGCACACCGTTCATCCGATTCGGAACGTTTGATTTCTGGTCGGCTTATCGCGAAGCTGTGGATGTCATGCTCAGGTCAGACAGGGCGGTAATCGAAGACAATCCGGTGTTGAATGTGGCCGAAAAGGAGCAGCAACTGAAGCACCTTCAGCGCACCACGGATCATTTTGCTGCCCTTTTCGACGCGTCAACCTACACAGCTTTGGTAGAGAAAGGAGAGCAGCGCCTATCACACGAAGCCCTGCAAGCGGCCTTGCTCATTCATCTATACCGTGATGAGCCGATTTTGCACCTCCCGTTCCGACTTCTCCAGGCATTGGTTGATATCGACGAGGGCTTCACGACCTGGCGCTACCGGCATGCCTTGATGGTAGCGCGTATGATTGGCACCAAGATTGGAACCGGGGGCTCATCGGGGCACGATTACCTGCGCAAGAGTGCAGAGCACAACCGTGTGTTCAAGGACCTGGTAAACCTGTCCACGTTTTTCATTCCGCGATCCAATCTGCCTCAGCTTCCAGATGATATCTCGGCCGAACTGGGATTCCGTTGGCGCGGCTCCACGTCCTGAATGGTCAGGACGATAAAGCTTCTTTTGGATAGCACACGTACGGGCGAATCTGCTGTTCGGCTAATGGTTCGATTACCATCACGTCCTCTGTCACGGACAATTCCTCGATGCGGCCGGCGCGGTTCAGAACAGCAATCACGTCTTCCCGCGTGTCGTACGCCTCGTGGGACGACTGAGCACGCAAGAGATAGAAAGACAGATCCCGATCGATGTGTTCAGGTGTGCTGAGTCCTGAATCAAGAAGCAGCGTAGCAACCGCATCGGCCAGTGTTTCTGGAGCGAGGCGCTCTGAATCGACCTGATAGTCCACACGGAAGAAATCGCGCTCCAGGAATCGGCGAGAGAGATCGGCGAGAATGGCGTCTGGGCTGCTCATCCATCGTTTTAGCGAAAACAAAATGTCTGCATCGTCCAGGGCAACAAAGGCGTCCTGAACCTCGGCTTCATGCACATCAAGACCGCTGAATCCTTTCTTCAGGAAATACAGGAATGGTTCGCTGGCCCCCGCTACCTGCCGATTTTCACCCTGCTGAAGCCAGAAACGCACGCGACGAATGACGGAACGCAACACCTGGTCGCCCGCAATGACCGTCTTGTGCAGGTACACCTGCCAGTACATCAGCCGCCGAGCGATCAAGTAGTTTTCGATGGCATACGTACCCTTCGCTTCCACCACGATCCGGTCCTGATCGGAGCCGTCATCAGGATGCACGCGCAGCGTCTTGATGATGCGCCCTACACCAATGGCCCCTTCGGCAACACCCGTGTAGTAGGAGTCGCGCCGCAGGTAGTCCAGGCGATCCATGTCCAATTGGGAGGAAATCAGCTGATGAAACCACCGACGCGAATACGTGTCATCGAACATGGCAATGGCCATTTCAAGACGACCACCCATGCGCGTATTCAGCCGCTCCAGGAGTGCTCTGCTCATCATCTCGTGCTGGAAGTCCGACAGGAGTTCGTGCTCAAGCGTGTGGGAATACGGACCGTGGCCCACATCATGCAGCAGGGCCACAGCCAGAGCAGCCTCATGCTCTTCCTGTGATATCTGCGTTCCTTTCTCAGAAAGCGACGTGAGCGCGTTGTGCATGAGGGCCATGGCTCCCAGCGCATGTCCGAATCGGGAGTGTTCCGCTCCCGGAAATACCATGTGGCCGATACCCAGCTGGCGGATTCGGCGCAGACGCTGGACTTCCGGACTGCCAACCAGTTCGAGAACAAGTCCGCGAGGTACCGAGATGAATCCGTGAACCGGATCGGAGAACAGTTTGAATCGGCCGTTCACGTGAAAGGTAGCAGCTGTGAGCAGGATGGAAGGAGGATCGAAGCGCAGAAAGGCTCGTTCGAGCCGTATACTTCGATGACCGGACTCGGATCTGATCGCTTTCCGCGGGTATCAGTCCGTCTGACGGGCAACATACCACAGGAAAGACTATTCGTCGACTGCTGGATTAGGGCAACTGCCCGCTATCCGCCACATCAAGGACCCCACGACCTCACACGTGCAACGTTTTCGCGTACATCTGGATGTCCCCGAAGCCTATCAGGCATTGGCGCGATTCGGGATAAAAATGCTGCTGTTACCCTGGCGGTTGGATGTGATTTGGAAAGGCGACGGGTCTGCAGAAGATTTCGACGCATGGCCCGAGGATAAACGAGCCGATCTGTACTACGGAAATGACACGAGACTGGCAGAAGCCGCTCGCATCGGCGTTTTGCTTGATGCTAAAACCCCGCGGTGGTTCGCCCGCCAGTTACCCGAATTTCCACCACACCGTTACGTAATCGCCGGCCACGAACGGATACCCGTGTGCTTCGAAGCAAAGGGCATGTGGAGCTTTGACCCCGTAGCATCCGTGGCCTACATGCTTTCCGGATGGCAGGAGATCGTCATAAAGCAACGGGACGAACATGGTCGGTTTCCATTCAGCGCTTCATTCCAGGCAGCGACTGACACGCGGACCATCCCGGTGGTAGACTGGATCCGGCATGTCGTATCTGATGCCTTTCAGAAAAAAGGCCTCATGCTGGAGCGCAAAATGTTTGGAGAGCACAGCTGGGCTTTCTGTGCGACGCACGATATCGATTACATCCGCAAGTGGCGCCCGGGTATTTGGAAGCGGGAATTGCTGCACCGAGCCGTGATGAACGAGGCGCAGGAGTCGCCCGCAGACCGATTATTGCGCGCGCGGCGGGCCGTAGGGTCTTTTTTCGAATCCAGCGATCCGTTTCGTGACGCATTGACGCGTATCCCGGCAGAGCTCGAGGACCGCCGCGCGCGTGGGACCTTTTTCTACAAAGCTGCTGCCCACGGATTCAGGGATGTAGACTATTCCCTGGAAGATGCCTTTGTACGAGACGCTATTGAAAACCAGCGTCGGGCCGGTCACGAGATTGGGCTCCATCCTTCCTATCACGCACACGCTCATCCGGAGCGTCTATCCGAGGAGAAAGCTCGCATTTCCGCGGCAGCTGGAGCCGCTGTCACCTCCTATCGGGCCCATTATCTGAGATTCGATCATCCAGTCTCCATCCATCATTTGCACGCTCACGGCTTTACCGTGGATTCCACGCTGGGGTGGGCCACGTGTGCAGGATTCCGATTCGGGACTTGTCTGCCGTTTCCGCTGTTCGATCCCGTGGCGGGTGTCGAATCCGGAATTTGGGAGCTTCCCTTGATTGCGATGGAGTCTGCCTTGTTCAATCGGGCCAAGCTCCCGTTATCCGAGGCTATCGCCGACACCAAGCAGTTGATGGAAGTCTGCCGCTCATTCGGCGGCGTCTTCACGGGGTTGTGGCACAATACGTTGTGGGACGAAAACGACTATCCTGGTTGGGGAGCCCACTTCGAAGAGACTCTGGCTCATGCGTCAGAGGCCGAGGGCTACATGGGAACGTTGTCGGATACAATTGATGCCTGGCGCTGAAGGCTGATGACAACTCGATTACTGACAGATACGGACGAAGCAGCCCAGATCCTTCGGGAGGGTGGACTGGTTGCCATTCCAACGGAGACCGTCTTCGGATTGGCGGCGCGGGCCGATAATGACGCTGCGATCGCCCGTCTTTTCGAGGCCAAAGGACGACCGCAGGATAATCCACTGATCGTACATATTGCCGATACCGATCAGCTCTCGGCCTTGTGTTCACATGTTCCAGACTATGCGCATCAACTCGCGGCCACTTGGTGGCCGGGACCGCTCACGATGGTGCTTCCCGCCGTGCCAGAAGTCTCACGGGTGATTACGGCTGGACTCGATACAGTAGGCATTCGGATTCCGGATCATGTGGACACGCGGCAGATTCTTCGCAGCGTCGGCGTGCCCGTCGCAGCGCCTTCTGCCAATCGCTCCGGACGACCAAGTCCTACGACGTGGAATGCGGTATTCGACGATCTGGATGGTCGCATCGATGCCGTATTCAAGAGCGGCCCCACAGCGGTAGGAGTGGAGTCAACCGTAGTGGATTGCACGAGAGATGCTCCCGTCATTCTGCGTCCGGGAGGGGTCAGCCTCGCGGACATCCAGGCCATCCACCCAGATGCCCGCATGCGCATGGCAACAGATGATGCAGAGCGATCTCCGGGCACGCGCTACCGTCACTACCAGCCCGAGGCTCGCGTGCAGTGGGTTGGTCCATTTGACGGCTCAGGATCGGAGAGGCAGTCAGACCAGGCATCGACGGCCGGGTCTTGTGCATACATCGGTTTGAATACGCCCCCCGAACACATGGCCTATGTCCGCCAGGAGGTCGTTACCTCACTCGATGCCTATGCTCAGAAGCTGTTCCAATTCTTCCGTGACTGTGAGCAGGCGGGCATTCGGGAAATCCACTGCGAACGTGTAACGACAGAAGGGTTGGGTCTGGCGCTCCATGACCGGATTTCTCGGGCGATCGGATAAGGCAGACCGGGGCGATCGGTTCAGAACGTAAGCCGAAGTCCAACATGGCGAAGACCCACGACCGGCATGCTCTGGACGCGTTTTCCACGCTCTTGCAGCTCGTTGCCCTCAAATGTACCCCTGGCCATGGTGTTCATGCTCCGCGTGTCTTTCTGATGGCGGCGCGACAGCCAAATGGATACACTGGATCCAATCAACGCGCCGGCCAATACGTCGCTGGGCCAGTGGTATCGAAGCGTTACTCGGGAAAGCGAGGACGCTGCTGCCACGCCCATCCCGACCCAGGCCAAGGGATGATCAAAGTACATGATCCACGGCGTCATCAGGGCAAACGCTGTCGTCGCGTGCCCGCTGGGAAAGGATGTCTTGCCTGAGAGCAGCTCCCAATCGTCTGCACCAGGTTCTTGCCACGGTCTTGAGCGGCCGGTGACGGCCTTGAGCGCGTTGGTCAAGAGGTTGGCCATCATCAGTGACTCAAGGCCTGTAAATGCGGCATCTTGAAAGCGTCGATCCTCTTGGAACAGGGATCCGACAAAAACCAGGATGGCCGCAGGGCGCATCGCATTGGCGTCTCCAAATTCCTCCACGATCCGCCAGGCCTCTCGACGATGCCATTGTTGCAGGGAACCGGCCCACTGAGCATCGCGATACGAAACGAGGCCTACACCCAGCAATCCGGCGCCAAACATGGCTGACGGAGGGCGAATGAGGCTCCCGGGAATTGCACGGGAGTCCGAGACCAACCAAGAGGCAAACCGTAGCGGGTCATCAGATTCCTGGGCTTCTGCTGACAGTACGCCTGCTCCCAAAGCAACGAGAACGAATATGCACGCCACCACCCGACTGAAAAGAAGGGCTGAATGGGTGCTGACAGGATGGGTGGGAGGGAAAGCCAAGGGGGCGGAGCAAGTCCTTCGCGGCATGTTCTGTTTGGGTATCTTGCGCTTCACAAAACTACCAATCGCTACGCGTATGTCCACAACACCCTTCCTGGTTCACCGGGCCTCGCCATCCGATCTGGATACGGTATCGTCCCTTTTTGACGCTTACCGCGTTTTCTATGAGCAGTCCTCTGATATTGCTTCAGCCAGGAGATTCATGCAGGAGCGCTTGACGAAGCAGGATTCTGTGGTTTTTCTGGCGTTGAATCATGATGGGAAGGGCTTGGGCTTTACACAGCTCTATCCGCTATTTTCATCGGTCAGAATGCGTTCGATCTGGCTGCTGAATGATCTTTTCGTAGACAAAGACGCTCGGCGCATGGGTGTTGCTCACGCCTTGATGGAGCATGCCAGGGACTTTGCTCGCGCATCAGGTGCTGCTGGCCTTGAGCTGGCTACAGCGAAGGACAACGAATCGGCAAAGTCCGTCTACCATGATCTGGGCTGGAAACTGGATACGGAATTCGACCACTACAGCATCACAGTATGACACGTCTACATCGCTGGACCTTCGTAGCACCCCTGCTTTTGGCCCTGTTTGTTTCTGCGTGCTCATCCTCCAATCCAACGTCGTGGTCGGGTTCTACACCTTCCGACCAGCGCAAACTGGAGCGAATATCGGCCACGTTGCCGGATCTCGACCGTGAGTTTCGAGCTGTCTGGGTAGCGACTGTGGCCAATATCGACTGGCCCAGCCAGCCCGGGTTACCCGTTCATGAACAGAAGTCAGAGCTTCTCGACATCATGGATCGGGTCAGGCTTTTGGGCATGAATGCCATAATCCTTCAGATCCGACCGACGGCGGACGCTTTTTATGCCAGTGAACGTGAGCCATGGTCGTACTATCTGACCGGAGAAGATGGGCGCGCGCCGGATCCACTCTACGACCCGTTGACATTTGCCGTTGACGAGGCCAAACGCAGGGGACTGGATCTCCATGTCTGGTTCAACCCCTATCGTGCAGGGCATCCAACCGCGTCAGATACGTTGGCGGCTATCAACGTGTCGAATCAGTTTCCGGACGCTGTCCACGATTACGGAACCCAGCGCTGGATGGACCCTGGTTCGCCGGAGATTGCAGATCATTCGTTCAATGTCATCATGGACGTTGTCGAGCGATATGACATCGATGGCGTACACATGGACGACTATTTCTATCCGTATGCCGTGCAAGATGCCGAGGGCCATGCTGTTGCCTTTCCGGACAGTGCGACCTTTGCCACCTACGGTGACGGACTTGAGCTAGCCGATTGGCGAAGGCGGAATGTGGACACATTCATTGAGCGGGTATATGCTGGTATCAAAGAGCGAAAACCGTGGGTGCTCTTCGGACTATCTCCGTTTGGGATATGGCGGCCAGGGCACCCAGAAGGTGTCACGGGATTTGACCAATATGAAGGCCTGTATGCCGATGCTCGAAAATGGCTGCGTAGGGGTTGGGTCGACTATTATACACCCCAATTGTACTGGTCACTGGAGAGCCAAGGCCAACCGTATGGGCCGTTGCTTGACTGGTGGATCGGGGAAAACGTGATGAACAGGCATATCTGGCCAGGAAATGCGATATACCGCGCAGACCCGGGACCGAACAAAGCCTGGCCAGCAAAAGAGGTCGTAAATCAGGTGGTCCGGACGCGATATACTCCTGGCGCGTCAGGAAATGTGTTTTTTTCCATGCAGGCCTTGCGCCCTGATGATCAGGTTTTGTCAGACTCCCTTTTGCAGACCGTCTATGGCAGCGAAGCATTGCCCCCTCAAACTACCTGGCTCGGCGGTGATTCTCCCGCTCAACCTCGGACCTCGATACGTCACCTCGCGGGTCGTCCGCATGTGGTCATGGCACCAGGAAACGAGGTCGAAGTGCGTCGTTGGGCGATCCAGATTTATGCAAACAATCGATGGGTGACACACGTTTTGCCCGCCTCGACCCGCACCA